>ENA-ORCY01001449-ORCY01001449.1-marine-metagenome-genome-assembly--contig:-NODE-1449-length-11076-cov-9.114374_pt1 | contig 11076 bp, 12 predicted proteins | sample MGYA00248634_ERZ508507 | MGnify/ENA primary metagenome ERZ508507 (study PRJEB26178, sample SAMN06266269) | marine metagenome | isolation source: Columbia River Estuary | place: USA:Columbia River... | reverse complement strand
CGCTAGTTAGATATTCAACAGACTTAGCTAAATTGATGAACGAGCATAAGGTTAACGTTTACCAAACATCTGATGCTATCTTAGCTGAACAATTAAAAGGCTGGGATAAAATAGTGGGTGAATTTTCTGCGAAGGATCCTTTCTTCAAGAAAATTATCGACTCTCAAAAAGCATACGCTAAAAGAACAATGAAGTATCTGTTGATGAATCAACCGAACTACAAATTAGCTTATGAAAATGAGTTTGGTCCAATCGGAAAAGTTAAAATTTAATTAACTTTTAAATTATTTGAAAAGGGGGGATTATACCCCCCTTTTTTTCTATTACATTTTTTAAAAAAATTAAGGTATTCTAAACATTAACATGAGAGCTTTCATAAAATTTGCTGACACTTTAAGTACTTCAATGGGTAAAGCATTTTCATGGTGCATTGTTATTTTAATGGGCGGAACAGTTTATGAAGTAACAATGGCTTATGGCTTTAACAAACCAACATTATGGAATTTTGATTTTAGCATGCAAATGTATGGCGCAATACTTATGATGTCGGGAGCTTACTGTTTAGCTGAAGAGGCCCATGTAAGAGGAGATGTTATTTACAGATTATTTAGTGAGAGAAAACAAGCTTGGATTGATTTAATACTTTATTTTATTTTCTTTTTTCCTGGTGTAATCGCTCTAGCATTTTATGGGTTTGAATATGCAGCTTTAGCATGGAAAATAAAAGAAACTAGCTGGAGTAGTCCAGCTCAAATTCAAATTTATATGGTTAAATCAATGATACCAGCCGCAGGTATTTTGCTAATAATACAAGGGATCAGCGAAGTATTTAGATCAATTATATGTATTCTAGAAGGCAAATGGCCAGCAAGAATGGTTGTTGCAGAAGAAACAGAAAAAGTTTTAATGAGACAAGCTGAAAGTGAGAACAAGTAAATATGTTGTTTGGTCTTACAAATCCTGAAGTGGCAATCTTCATGATGGGAATATTTTTATTCGCTGTGCTTTTAGGTTTTCCAATAGCATTTACGTTAATGGCAATGGGAATTGGATTTGGCTATTACGCTTATTATGATCCAACAATGATGGAGCATATATTTGATAATAGAATATTCCAATTATTTGTTCAAAATACCTACACAGTTATGGACAACAATGTCTTAACTGCTGTTCCTTTATTTTTATTTATGGGTTATTTGGTTGAAAGAGCAGGGATAGTTTCAAAATTATTCTTTGCCATAAGATTAGCAGCACATAGACTCCCAGCGTCGATGGCAGTAGCTGCATTAATAACTTGTACATTATTTTCTACCGCTACTGGAATTATAGGGGCTGTAGTAACACTAATGGGGTTACTTGCTTGGCCTGCGATGGTGAAGGCAGGTTATGATAAAAAATTTGCATCAGGCGTGATTTGTGCAGGAGGATGTTTAGGAATTTTAATACCACCAAGTATTATGTTAATTGTATATTCAGTAATTGCACAACTGTCACCACTAAGATTATTTGCTGCTGCAATTTTTCCAGGATTACTTTTAGCTAGTTTATATATTGGCTATGCAGTTTTTAGAGCATGGATGGATCCATCAATTGCACCGAGACCTAAAGCAGAGGATATACCGCCTCGAGCAGAAATTTTAAAAGAAGTATTAGTTTCTTTTGTGCCACTTTTTGGACTAATCATGTTAGTGCTTGGAACTATTTTAGCTGGAATAGCAACACCTGCAGAAGCGGCTGCAGCAGGAGCTTTTGGAGCAATATTGTTATCATGGTTTTATAAAACGTTAAAATGGCAAAACTTTAAAGAGTCAGTGTTTTTAACAGCAAAAACTACTGCAATGATTATGTGGTTGTTTATTGGTTCTTGGACTTTTTCATCTGTGTTTTCATATTTAGGTGGCCATGAAATTTTTGAGCATTTTTTTAAATCAATAGAGATAACAACTTGGCAATTTTTAATCATTACACAAATAATAATTTTTCTTTTAGGATGGCCTTTAGAATGGACTGAAATTTTAATTATATTTGTTCCAATATTTTTACCTTTGCTTGAGGTGTTTAATGTTAATCCATATTTCTTTGCAATGTTAATTGCATTGAATTTACAAACATCATTTTTGACTCCTCCGATGGCTATGTCGGCCTACTATTTAAAAGGAGTTCAAAAAAATAATGTTGAATTGATGCAAATATTTGCAGGGATTATGCCATTCTTGGGGATAGTAATATTTGCGATGTTCCTAATGTATATGTTCCCAGGTATTGCCTTATGGTTGCCAGAAACATTATTTGCAGATTAGATAATATAAAATGATAGATATTTTTTCTCTTACAGCCAATAAGTTGGTAGAAAAATTAAAAGAGGGAGAAATTTCTTCAGTAGAAGTTTGCAAACAATACATTGATAGAATTAAAGAATTTGAAAAAGATGTTAAAGCATGGGCTCATTTTGATAAAAAAGAACTTTTAGAAAAAGCAGAAGAGGCAGACGAATATAGAAAATCAGGCAAACCATTAGGGTCTCTTCATGGTTTACCTATTGCAGTTAAAGATATTATCGGAACTTTAGATATGCCCACAGAATGTGGAACTGTTATCAGAAAAAAAATGACAGGATCACAAGAAGCAGAAGTTGTAAATTTACTCAAGATAGCAGGAGCCATCGTTATGGGTAAAACAGAAACTACTGAACTTGCATATTTTCATCCAGGAAAAACTGCAAACCCCCATGATTATTCTAGAACACCAGGTGGTTCATCAAGCGGTTCTGCAGCAGCTGTAGCATCACACATGGCACCATTATCAATAGGCTCACAAACTAATGGATCAGTTATAAGACCTGCATCTTATTGTGGGGTAGTTGGTTATAAACCATCATATGGATTAATTTCTCGTAGTGGTGTTTTAAAGCAATCTGATAAACTTGATCATATTGGTGTATTTGGAAAATCTGTTGAAGATGTTGCTTTACTAACCAAAGTATTAATAAAAAAGGATCAGCATGATTCTTCAACAATTCATTATGCTGCAGACGAAATGCTAAAAGTTTGTAAAAAAGGACCACCCTATGAACCAAAATTTATATTTTATAAAACTAAGAGTTGGAAAAAAATAGATAAAGAGTCACAAAAATCGTTTGAGTTATTTATTAAAGCCTTTGAAAAAAATATTGAGGTATTTGATACACCTTCCTATTTTGATGAAATACCAAAACATCACAAGATAATTCATGAAACTGATATGGCTAATAATTTTCAATTTTATTATAAAAAATCAAAGAAAAAACTTTCTAAAGAAATGATAAGTGCGATTGAAAGAGGAATGAAATATTCAGCAAAAGAGTATGCTGAAGCAATTGATTTTATGAAACAAAGCTATAAATCTTATCAGGAAGTATTTGAGGATTATCATGGCGTTTTAAGTCCCAGTACAACAGGTGTTGCAGACAAAGGTTTAAAAAGTACAGGTAGTCCAGAATTTTGCACTGTGTGGACTTATATGGGGCTGCCATCAATCTCATTACCTTTACTTACAGGTTCAAATAATTTACCATTAGGTATTCAGTTGATTGGAGACAAGCTAGATGATTTAAGATTTCTAGGTGTAGCTAATTGGTTAGAAAAAAAATGTAAAAAATATGCTAAATAAAATAACAACACTTTTGGGCTCTGTTCTTGCAGCAGCTTTTTTAATAGGTCTTGCAACAACTTTAACTAGATCTTCTATGATTGGTTTTTGGGATGTTTTACCAGTATTTATTTTAATGGCTGTAGCAATTTTTATGATGGTTTACGAAGCTTTTTTCGATAAAAGATAATTTCTAATCTAAGTGAGTAATTCTAAAAATAACTATCTACCATTCTTATTATTATTTATTCAGCCAATTTTCATGGCTAGTAATTTAATAGTAGCTAGAGGGGGAGTTGAATATGTTCCTCCAATTTCTCTTGCTTTCTGGAGATGGGCTGCGGTATTTTTATTATTAATACCTTTTACTTTTAGCTCTTTAAAAAAAAATTTTAAATTCATAAAACAAGAATATAAAAGAATATTTTTTATTGGCTCAATGGGTTGTGGTGTATGTGGAGCTTTCCCATTTTTAGCTGGACAAACAACTACTGTTACTAACATGGGAATTATATATTCATCTTCTCCAATATTCATAATTCTTATTTCTAGTATTTTTTTTAAAGAAAAAATAAATTTTCCAAGGGTCGTAGGGCTTATTTCTTGCTTGGGTGGTGTTTTTGCTATCATCATTAAGGGTGATTTATCTTTGTTAATTAGTCTTAGATTTACAATTGGAGATTTATGGATGTTAGCTTCTGCAATAGGATGGGCTCTTTATTCTATTTACCTATTTTATTGGAAAACAAATCTAAAAATTTTTGACAGATTTACTTTAATTGCATTCTTTGGCATGGTCAGCTTGCTCCCATTTTATTTATTAGAAGAGATTTTTTTTGTAAGAACTGTCTTTAACTCAGACTTTTTTATGTGGGTTCTATTTGCAGCAATCTCTCCAGGAATTATAGCGTTTACTTTATATACGATGGCACAAAAGCAACTTGGTGCATCAATTACTGGATTTACACTTTATATTTTTACTGTTTATAGTGCTATTTATGGCTTTCTATTTTTTAATGAACAGCTTGAATATTATCACTATTTAGGAACAGTCTTGGTTTTTGGTGGTGTTTATTTAGTTAAAAAAAAAAGTAAGTATGAAAAAAAAACTTAAAGAGTATTTATTGAAGTTAATTTTATTTATTCCAGTAGCTTACTTTTCTTTACTTTTCATTATATTTATATTTCAACGAAACTTATTATATCACCCAAAAGAAAATAATTATTTTGGCGATGAATTAAAAGTTAAAATAGAAAAAGTAAAGATTGAGACAGGTGATAATTTTGAATTATTAGGATGGTTTCATGAAAAAGATCTTAGAAATTTTAAAACTATCGTTTTCTTTCATGGTAATGCAGGAACATTAGAAAATAGAATACATAAAATTAATCATTTTAAAGAAATGAATATAAATTTTCTAATCATTTCTTGGAGAGGATTTAGTGGAAACTTAGGTAAACCATCAGAAAAAGGTTTATATGAAGATGGAGAGAGTGCAATTAATTGGTTAAAAGGAAAAGGACTTAAAGATAATGACATTGTTCTGTATGGTGAGTCATTAGGTACTGGGATTGCAACTCATGTTGCTCAAAAGCATGAATTTGCAGGGGTTATACTAGAATCTCCATTTACATCTATGGTTGATGCAGCAAAAAATGTGTATCCATATTTTCCAATCAGATTTTTACTTAAAGACAAATACGAAAGTGATAAAAAAATTAAAAATCTTAAGTCTCCAATTCTGATAATGCATGGAGAAGCAGATAAAATAGTGCCATTTTGGATGGGAAAAAAAATGTATGAATTAGCAAATGAACCAAAATATTCTTACTTTTCTGAAAAAGACAATCACATGATGGAATACAACGAAAAGATGATAGTAGTTTTGAAGGAATATTTAAAGAGTTTAAATTAAGCCACAATCTGACCAAATAATTTACAAATTTCATTTCTATAAATAGACAGTGAAAAAATTTATTATAATATCATTTTACTTAATTTTTATTTCAAGTTCTGTAATTGCAGAAAATATAGAATCTTCAGCAAATAATCTTTTTCATATAGGACAAATGAATTCACATAATAAAAATTTTGCTCTTTTTTTTAAAACTAGAGATAAAGCTATTTTAGCAAGAGGGGAGGATTATAATTATGTTACAGATTTTCCTCAGGATTTATATATCTATAATTATAAAACAAAGATTTCATCCCCATTAATTTCATATGAATGGTTTCCTTCACAGGCAAAACACCTCCTAGAAGGTTATGACTATCCAGTTTTTCCAGAAGACTTTGCTTATTATTTATTAAAAGATAACAATACTTTAGTTATGATTAGTGCAATTAAGAATATAAGAAAAAATTTCAAATTTGATATTGCTAATAAAAAATTAAATTCATACCCATCAAATGGTAAGTTTGATTTTATAATTTCATCAATTGCAAAAAATTGTGGACATTCAAACCTTAAGGAAAATTATAAATGTAGCTACTACAAACCTTTAATTTCTAATAACTTGATTAATTAATTTGAGTAAATGCTTCAGCAAATTTTTCTGCATTAAAAATTTGTAAATCATCTTCTTTTTCACCAAGTCCAAGAGCAATTATTGGAAGCTTATATTTTTTAGCAAGTGCTAATAAAATTCCTCCTTTTGCAGTACCATCTAATTTTGTCATTATCAAACCAGTAAGAGGTATAATTTTGTTAAACTCTTCAACTTGACTGATAACATTTTGGCCAGAGGTTGCGTCAAGCACTAGGATTACATCGTGAGGAGCATCTGGATCTATTTTTTTTGTTACATGGGCAATTTTTTTGTATTCTTCCATTAAATTTTTTTTATTTTGTAATCTCCCTGCCGTATCGATCAAAACATGGTTAAAATCGTTCTTTAATGCCTCTTCTATTGCCTTGTAGGCAACTGATGCCGGGTCGGATCCTTGAGTAGATTTTGTAATTTGCACATCAATTTTATTAGCCCAACTTTCTAATTGTTCTATAGCAGCTGCTCTAAACGTATCACAGGCAGAAAACATAACTTTGTTACCATTAGATTTTAAAATTTTACCAACTTTTCCAATAGTTGTTGTTTTTCCAACCCCGTTAACTCCCGATACTAGGACTGCATTAAGTTTTTCTTTTTTATTAAAAAAATTCTCATTTTCCAAAGGTTTCATTAAAGTAACTATATAGTTTCTAAGAATCAAGTTTACCTCATTCATAATATCTTTTTTGGGGTCAATTTTTTCTTGAGCAATAATTTTTTTAATTTCTTCAGCTGCAACAAGACCAACATCTGATTGAATCAAATATTCTTCAATTTGATCTAATGTTTTGTCATCTATTTCTTTTTTTACAATTATATCTCTTAAACCAGATGTAAATGCAGAAGCGCTTTTTTTAAAACCAATTTTAAATTTATCAAAAATTCCCATTATAATTTAATGTCAATATTTTTGATATCAGACACAGGTCCTTTCATATGAATACTATTTCTTTCATCAATAGAAATTGTTAAATTACCTAATGCAAATTCTATATCTGTAGTTTTTTCTACTAGATTATTATTATTAGCTGCAACAGCCGTTGCACAAGCTGCTGTACCACAAGCCTTAGTAAGCCCAGCTCCCCTTTCCCAAACTTTTACTTTTATTAAATTTTTATTCACAACTTTGGCCAGGGTTACATTACATTTTTCGGGAAATAGTTGATGATTTTCAATTTTTGGACCAATACTTTGTAAGTCAAATGCCTCTATATCGTCTACAAAAAAAATTATGTGTGGATTGCCTACATTTATGGCTGTTCCACCAATATGCTTGGTATTATTTCTGTCTAAAATTTCAATTTTTAAGTTTTGTGTATCTTGCTGTTCACTTAAAGGAATCTCTTGCCAATTAACTTTTGGTACACCTATTTCGGTCTCAACTAAATTACTTTCTAAAATTTTTGATTTTAGAGAACCTGAAGCTGTTAAGAGTGTTATTTCTTTTTTACCACTTTCTTTTGATAGAAGATCTGCCACACACCTAGTACCATTTCCACAAGCACCAGATACACTTCCATCTGAATTATAGAACTCTACATCTGCATCTATTTCTTTATTTTTCTTAATTAGGATGAGTTGATCACATCCAATAAAACTACGATCACATACCTTAATTATTTGATCTTTGTTTAAATTGAAATCTTGGGTTCTTTGATCAATAATTACAAAATCATTGCCTAAACCATCCATTTTAAATGCTTTAATATCCATATGTAGATATTTAACTTATTTATTGACTTTTTGAACCTCTATTATAGGTTGATTTCGTTTCCACAAAAACGTTAAATTTGTGGTGTCTTTGGAAACAAAGAGATCAACACTAGTCAGCGATATTCGCCCACTAGTGCGAAACTGCTGTGCGTAATAAATATGTTTGAAAACTTAACAAATAAATTCGAAGAAATTTTTTCTTCTTTAAAAAAAGCAGCTTCACTTGATGAGAAACAAGTAGATGAAGGCTTAAAAGGTATTAGACAGGCTTTATTAGAAGCCGATGTGTCTCTAGATGTAACTAAAGATTTTATAGAAAAAGTTAAGCCAAAGGTTATGGGTCAAGAAATAATTAGATCAACCTCTCCAGGAGATATGGTTGTTAAAATTGTTTATGATGAACTAGTAAGCCTTTTAGGTGAAAGCAACACAGATATTAATTTAAATGCAGTTCCACCAGTTCCAATGATGCTGGTAGGTCTTCAAGGTTCTGGTAAAACTACAACAACAGCAAAATTAGCCAAATATTTAGAAAAAAATAAAAAGAAAAAGATAATGATGGTCAGTCTTGATGTGTATAGGCCAGCAGCTCAAGAACAACTAAGATCATTAGGAGAGCAAAACGATATTTTAACACTACCTATTATTGAAGGACAGCTACCAGCAGATATTTGTAGAAGAGCAGTTAGCGCTGCAAACCTAAATGGTGCAGAAATTATATTATTTGATACAGCAGGTAGAACACAAATAGACCTTCAGATGATGAGTGAAATTAAACAGATAGAAAGTATAATTAACCCAACAGAAGTATTTTTAGTTGCAGATTCTTTAACAGGACAAGTTGCTGCAGAAGTTGCAAAAGAATTTAAGAATACTGTAAATTTAACAGGTATTGTTTTAACAAGAGCTGATGGTGATGCAAGAGGTGGTGCGGCTCTTAGTATGAAATATGTTTCTCAAGTGCCAATTAAGTTTTTAGGGGTAGGAGAAAAAATAGAAAATTTAGAGGTTTTTCACCCAGATAGAATAGCCAATAGAATATTAGGTATGGGAGACATTGTTTCTCTTGTTGAAAAAGCTGCAGAAGATCTTGGTGAAGAGAATTTAAAAAAAGCAGAAGAGAATTTAAAAAAAGGACAATTCTCTATGGAAGATTATTTAACACAGCTTAGACAAATGAAAAAAATGGGAGGCATAGAAGGAATTATGTCGTTTATGCCAGGTGTTTCTAAAATGAAATCACAAATGGATGCTTCAGGAATTGATGAAAGTGTTATTACTAAAAATGAAGCAATCATTTTATCTATGACAAAAAAAGAAAGAGGAAATCCTAAAATCATTGATGGTTCTAGGAAAAAAAGAATTGCTAATGGCTCTGGAACAGATGCGGCCACTATCAATAAATTGCTTAAGCAATTTAAAATGATGTCTGAAATGATGAAGAAGATGTCAAAAGGAAACCTGAAGGGTATGTCTGATAAAGGAATACCTCCAGAGCTACTAAATCAACTTAAATAAAAAAAGGAAAAAAAATGATAAAAATAAGACTATCAAGAGGTGGAACAAAGAAAAGACCAGTATATAAAGTAGTTATAGCTGACAGTCGTCGTGCAAGAGATGGAAGATTTATTGAGAAGGTAGGATTCTTTAATCCACTTTTACCAAAAGATAAAAAAGAAAGAGTAGGACTAGAAGCAGAAAGAATTAAATATTGGTTAGGTCAAGGTGCTCAACCAACTACTAGAGTTGCAAGAATTTTAGGTGAAAATGGTATTATAGCAATGCCTGCAAACGGTAGTAATCCAAGTAAAGCTATTCCTAAAAAAGAAAGAAAAAAAGAAGGAGACGAAGCAGCACCAGCAGCAGCTCCTAAAGCAGAAGCAGCACCAGCAGCAGAAGCTCCAAAGGAAGAAGCTCCTAAAGCAGAAGCAGCACCAGCAGCAGAAGCTCCAAAGGAAGAAGCTAAATAGTTGGATTCATGTGGCAAGCGAAGATATTCACACTCTATCCTGATTTTTTTCCTGGCCCTTTAAATAAAGGGCTATATGGAAAAGCTTTAACAAATAAAATTTGGGATTTAAAAGTTGTAAATTTTAGAGAGGCTGCTGAGGACAAACATAAAACAGTAGACGACACCCCTTTTGGAGGTGGATCTGGAATGCTGTTGAAAGCTGACATTTTAGCAAAATCTCTTGATGAAAATAAAAAAGAAGGAGAAAGAATTTTTTATTTATCACCAAAAGGAAAAAAGCTTGATCAGAAATTAGCACTAGAACTGTCTAAAGAAAAATCTATTAGTTTAATTTGTGGTCATTTTGAAGGTGTTGATGAAAGGTTGTTATCTACAAGGAATATAGAAGAACTTAGCATAGGAGATTTTATTTTATCTGGAGGTGAAACAGCAGCATTTGTTGTACTAGATAGTGTTCTAAGATTGCTTCCAGGTGTCTTAGGAAATGAACAATCAAAGAATGATGAGAGTTTTGAGAACGGACTTTTGGAGTATCCTCAATACACAAAACCTCAAATTTGGGAGGAAAAAAGCGTTCCAGAAGTGCTATTATCAGGAGATCACAACAAAATTAAAGACTGGCGTTTATCACAATCAGAGGCTATAACACGCGTCCGAAGACCAGATTTATGGGAAAAATATAAGAAAAACTAATTTGATAAATATTAATATGAAAACAATTGAAGAAATAAACCAACTAAACGTTAAAAAAATACTATCTGAGAAGAAAATCCCAGATTTTTTTCCAGGAGATGTAATAAAAGTTGGTGTTAGAATTACAGAGGGTAAAAAAGATAGAATTCAATATTTTGAAGGTGTGTGTATAGCTAGAAAAAACAGAGATATAAATTCTTCATTCACAGTTAGAAAAATTTCATTTGGTGAAGGTGTTGAAAGAACATTTCCGCTATATGGTACTGTTATAGATACAATTACAGTTATCCGTCATGGTAAAGTTAGAAGAGCAAAATTATATTACCTAAGAGACAGAACAGGTAAATCAGCTAGAATTGCAGAAAAAATTAGAAAAAAAATTGGTATAGAAGTTGATGTTAAACCAGAAATGGTAACAGAAGAAACTTTAGCACCAGTAGCTGCAGAAGCAGAAAAACAAACAGAAGTTCAAGCAGAACCTGTAAAACAAGCAGAAGTTCAAGCAGAACCAAAAATAGAAA
>ENA-ORCY01001447-ORCY01001447.1-marine-metagenome-genome-assembly--contig:-NODE-1447-length-11086-cov-2.663003_pt1 | contig 11086 bp, 7 predicted proteins | sample MGYA00248634_ERZ508507 | MGnify/ENA primary metagenome ERZ508507 (study PRJEB26178, sample SAMN06266269) | marine metagenome | isolation source: Columbia River Estuary | place: USA:Columbia River Estuary... | reverse complement strand
TTTAGATTTAGTTACAAATTTAAAGAAATTAAAGTTTTTTTAGGGAAGATTTTTAAGAATTTACAAAGAGTGAAATTTAATATCTATTTTATAAAAATAATATTGTTATTTACATCTATTTTAAGAACATAAAAAACTAATAACTATCTTAAGACCTAAAAGAGTAAAAAACACTCTTTTTTAATAAAAACCACGAATTTCATTTATTTATGGCCAATGAAACTACCTATTGCGATTACACAAAAAACTTAGATAAAAATAATGTTCATAAAATTTATCACGATACTCAATATGGATACGCCTTAGATTCTGACAATGAGCTATTTGGAAGGTTAATTTTAGAAATCAATCAAGCAGGCTTGTCATGGAATACCATTCTAAATAAGCAAGATAATTTTAGAAAAGCCTATTCAAACTACTCAATTAAAACAATTGCTAATTATAATGATGAAGCACGTACACGTTTATTAAATGATGCAGGAATTATAAGAAATAGACTTAAAATAAATGCAGTTATTCATAATGCTCAAATTTTAATAGAAATTCAAAAAAAGTTTGGTTCTTTTCAATCATGGCTAGATAATAATCATCCAAAGACAAGAGACGAATGGGTGAAATTATTTAGGAAAACATTTAAATTTACCGGAGGAGAGATTACTAATGAATTTTTAATGAGTACAGGATACTTAAAAGGAGCTCATCAAAAAAACTGCATTATTTATGAAAAAATTTTAAAAGAAAAACCAAAATGGAACACTAACTGATATTTGACCAAACTCCTGTTGTTTTAGAAATCTCAGCGTATGTTTTTTGAATTATATTATTTTTAATTTTTGAAAGATTTGGATCCTCTTGCAAAATTTCTATAGCTGAATTTCTCGCTCTGTAAAGTATGGGGGTGTCTTTTACTACATCAGCAATTTTTAAATTTAACACACCGCTTTGTTGGGTACCCATCATATTCCCAGGACCACGCAATTTTAAATCTACCTCAGCAATTTTAAAACCATCTGATGTTTCCACCATAGTTTTCAATCTTGTTTTTGCCTCAGTTGATAATTTAAAACTAGATAATAAAACACAATAACTCTGATCCGCCCCTCGACCCACTCTACCTCTTAATTGATGCAATTGACTCAAACCAAAACGTTCTGAACTTTCAATTACCATAATACTAGCATTTGGTACATTAACTCCTACCTCTATTACGGTAGTTGCAACCATTATCTGAGTTTGTCCTTTTACAAAACGTTGCATTTCATATTCCTTATCAGTTGCTTTCATCTTACCGTGAACAATACTGATTTGATATTTTGGCACAGGAAACTCTCTTGAAATACTCTCATATCCATCCATTAAGTCTTTATAATCCATGGCTTGAGATTCCTGAATTAACGGATATACAACATAGACTTGTCTACCTTTTTCTATTTCTTGCTTCATAAATTTAAATACAGCTAATCTGTTATTGTCATTCCTATGCACAGTTTTCACCTCTTTCCTACCTGGTGGTAATTCATCAATTACAGAAATATCCAAATCTCCATAGACACTCATGGCAAGGGTTCTAGGAATAGGTGTCGCCGTCATTACTAAGATATGTGGAGGCAACGTATTCTTTTGCCACATTTTAGAACGTTGTGCAACACCAAATCTATGCTGTTCATCTATGATAGCAATTCCAAGATTATGAAATTTAACTTTATCCTCTAATAATGCATGTGTTCCAATTAATATATTTAGATTTCCATTCTCTAAACTTTCATGAATTTCCCTTCTTTTTTTTACTGAACTGGAGCCTGTTAATAAAGCAACAGAAACATCTAATTTCTTTAATAATTCATCAATTGCTTTAAAATGTTGAGTAGCTAAAATTTCTGTTGGAGCAATAATACTGGCTTGAAAGCCATTATCTATAGCTAACAACATCGCTAATAATGCTACAATTGTTTTCCCTGAGCCAACATCTCCTTGTAATAAACGATTCATATGCGCATTAGAAGCAACATCATTTCTAATTTCTTTAAGTACTACTTTTTGAGCGTTGGTAAGTTTAAAGGGTAAATATTCATTATAAAATTCATTAAAAATAGTTCCAACTTTAGCAAAAACATATCCTTTAATTTTATTTTTTCTAATGATTTTTTTACGAATCAGTTGTAATTGAATAAAAAAAAGTTCCTCAAACTTCAATCGATATTGAGCTTTTTCTAACATTTCTGGTGATGTAGGAAAATGAATATTTAATAAAGCCTCTTTTTTCCCAATAAGACCATGGTTAGATATTAGTTCATTGGATAAACTTTCTTGAATTTGTTCAAATATTTGAAGTAAAATATTCTGAATATAACCTCTAAAAATTTTATTGCTTAATCCACTATTTACTAACCTATCCGTTGAAGAATATACTGGCTGTAATTTAGTTTGTATTTTTTTTTTGTGATCTTCTAATAAGTCCATCTCAGGATGAACAATAGAAAAGTTACCTTTAAAATGATTTAATTTACCATAAATAACGTAGGGAGTATTAATTTTAATAGCATCTTTCAACCACTTATGGCCTTTAAACCAAACTAAGTCCATAGTTCCTGTGTCGTCTTGAAACTTCCCTATTAATCTACTTCCTTTTTTTTGTTGAATTGTTTTAATGGAAGTAATTCTTCCGATAATTTGAATATCAGAATTATTATCTATAAGCGCATTTATTTTATAAAACTTAGTCCGATCTATATACCTGTAGGGAAAAAAATGAAGTAAATCAATAATTTTAGTTAAGCCAAGTTCAGCAGAAATTAAACTAGCCCTAACGTTACTGACACCTTTAATGTAATAAATAGGGTTATTTAAATTCATCAATCAGACTATTTGAAGCGAATTTAATCATATTAAATTAATTTTTTTTGTGATAAAAAAATAATGAAAAAAAGATACACAAAAAAGAAAAACAATTAAGGTTTTTTACTCAAAGTCTATTGTTATCTTTGCAGCATTAAATTTTTAATATTGAGGTTACATAGAAACTTAGTATATACCGTTATAGATAGTATCCGTGATATTTTTAATGAAGGTGTTTACGCAGACAAAGCAGTAGAAAAAGCACTAAAAAGAGATAAACGATGGGGAAGTCGCGATCGTAAATTTGTTGCAGAGACAATTTATGAAATTGTACGATGGAAACGATTATATGCTGAAATTGCAACTGTTAAAGAACCTTTTGATAGAAATAATCTATGGAGAATATTTTCAGTTTGGTGTGTCTTAAAAGGTATTGCTTTACCAGATTGGAATCAAATTGAGCCTACTCCCACACGGAGAATTAAAGGGAGGTTTGATGAATTATCAAGAATACGAAAATTTAGAGAATCTGTTCCTGATTGGATAGATAACCTTGCTATATCTGAGCTTGGAGAAGAATTATGGACAAAAGAACTAGCTGCTCTTAATAAACAAGCAGAAGTTATTTTAAGAACCAACACGTTAAATACCACCAAAAAAGAACTTCAAAAAATACTTCATGAAGAAAGTATTTTTACTGAATTTATTCCCAACCATGAAGATGCACTGAGATTAATTGAACGAGCAAATGTTTTTAGAACAGAAGCTTTCAAAAATGGATATTTTGAGGTTCAGGATGCCTCCTCTCAATTGGTTGCAGAATATTTAGATGTAGAGCCTGGAATGAAAGTAATTGACACCTGTGCTGGTGCAGGAGGTAAAACATTACATTTAGCATCTTTTATGAAAAATAAAGGACAAATTATTGCCATGGATATTTACGAAAGTAAATTAAGAAAACTTAAAGTAAGAGCGAGAAGAAATAAAGTTCACAACATAGATACAAGGGTCATAGATTCTACTAAACCTATTAAAAAATTACATGGTAAGGCTGATCGAGTTTTAATTGATGCACCTTGTTCAGGATTGGGTGTTTTAAGAAGAAATCCTGATTCTAAATGGAAACTTCAACCCGAATTTCTTGAAAATATAAAAAAGGTACAACAAGAAATCCTACAACAATATGCTAAGATGGTAAAACAAGGTGGAAAATTAGTCTATGCTACCTGTTCCGTTCTTCCATCTGAAAACCAGAATCAAATAGTTGAATTTTTAGCTTCAGAATCAGGAAAAGATTTTAGATTAGTTAAAGACAATAAAGTATTAGCTCATACCTCTGGTTTTGATGGGTTTTATATGGCTCAATTAGAGCGGAAATAAGTGAGCATCACATGCTCAACATCTTTATCAAAAGATGTGAAAAGTGAAAAAAAAAATGCATTGAAAAAGTTTTGTTTTAAGATGTACTCAAGAAATTGAGTAACTATTAATTTTTATTTAAAAAATAATGAAAAAACAATTACTTTTTTTAAGTATCAGCTTGTATTCAATATTTATTCTAGCTCAGGAAAGCTATTATAATGATGTAAATTTAAATCTTACTGGAATAAGTTTAAAAGAAGCTTTAGCAACTAAAATTATAACAACCCATACAAACAATTTATCATATACTCCAGGCATATGGAATGCTGTAATGGTTACTGACATGAACCCTATCGACAGTGATGAAGTATTACTTGTTTATGGATTTGAAAACGGATCTGACTCAGATAGCACAAATGATCGCGAAAGAAATATTAATGATAATTGCACATCAAGTAGTTGCAGTGGTCTATGGAATAGAGAACATGTATACCCTACCTCTTTAGCAACACCAGATTTAGACGAAGATGGAACAAATGGCCCTCCCTATGCAGATGCACATAATTTAAGACCTTGTGATTCACAAAGAAATTCTTCAAGAGGAAATAAAAAATTTATACAAGGATCTGGAAATTCCGGGGCAACAGGAACTTGTTGGTATCCTGGTGATGAATGGAAAGGTGATGTAGCAAGAATTATCATGTATATGTATCTACGATATGATGATAGAACTCTACCATCTAATGTTGGAATTGGAAGCAATACAGACACTCCAGATGATATGATTGATTTGTTTTTACAATGGAATGCTGATGACCCAGTTTCAGATATTGAAAAACAACGTAATCCATACCATGAAAATACTTCTAATTCTGATGCACAAGGAAATAGAAATCCATTTATAGATAATCCAAGGTTAGCCACAAGAATATGGGGTGGACCAGAAGCTGAAGATATTTGGGGTATTTACTCGAATACAGATACTGAAGCCCCTTCAGTGCCCTCTGGATTAATTGCCTCGAATACTACTACATTTTCGATTGAACTCTCATGGGATGCTTCTACTGACAATGTGGGAGTTAGTAGTTATGATATTTATGTTGATGGAAATTTAGAAACCTCAACTTCAAATACAAATTATACAATTACTGGACTATCTTCCAATATCACATATGATTTTACTGTATCAGCTAGAGATATTGCAGATAATATATCTGCACAAAGCTCACCATTATCAGTAACTACACAGGAAGATATTGAAGCTCCTTCAGTTCCTACAAATATTGTTATCAGTGAAGAAACCGATGTCTCATTTAAGATTACTTGGGATCCATCTACAGACAATACAGAAGTTATTCATTATAATATTTACATTGATAATATTTTCTATGATATGATTAATATTAGCACTTATATTATTAATGGTTTAACAGCATCTACAACCTATATCGTAACTCTAGAGGCAGTTGATGAAGTTAATAATACATCTGCACAAAGTGCTCCTGTAAATGCAACAACAACTGACGGTAATTCAAATACCCCCATGGAGCTTTTAATTTCAGAGTATGTGGAGGGTAGTAGTAATAACAAAGCGATTGAAATTGCAAATTTAATAACATCACCTGTTGAACTTGATGGATACAACCTAAGAAGAGATAGTAATGGTGGTGGTGAATGGTCAGAAAGATTTGATTTAACTGGAACAATTAATGTAGGAGATGTTATCGTCATTATAAATGCAAATGCAAATTCTCAAATCCTTTTAGATCAGGCTGATATAATAGTTGCTAATAACCAAAGTACTAATTATGGAGAACCTTTAAACTTTAATGGAAATGATCCTGTTGGCTTATTCAAAGATGATATTCTAATTGACATTGTAGGTGAATTTGGAGGAGGTAGCTCAAATTTTGCAAAAGATAAAACACTGAGAAGGAAGTCAACAGTAGTTGAACCTAATATCAATTTTGATCTCGATACTGAATGGGAAATTTTCCCTATGGATACTTTTGATGATATCGGTGGAACTCATCTTACTCTGAGTACTGAAGAAGATCAGTGGAAACAATTATCTGTATATCCAAATCCAACTTCAGACGGTTTTTTAAATATTAAATTTAACCAAGATGTAAAAGTAGAAGTATTTAGTATCTTTGGAAAAAAATTGATTCATACAAAACTTAATCAAATAGATTCTATATTAGATATTTCAGCATTATCTAAAGGCATTTATTTTATTAAAGTTTCTCATAAAGGAGTGTCTTTATCAACAAAAATTATAAAAATTTGATTACAAAAAAAATACTAACATTTGTCTTAATCACATTAGGAATAAATTCTTACGCCCAAATCCCACCTGGCTATTATAATTCTGCTACAGGAAATGGATATACATTAAAAACACAATTAAAATCAATCATTTCAAATGGTCATATAGACCAAGGATATAGTGCCTTATATGATGCCTATGTTCTTAGTGATAATGATTCATTCTATGAAAATGATAATACTGTTTTAGACATGTATTCAGAAAATCCATCAGGTGATGATTCCTACAATTACAATCATAACGATAGAACTTGTGGAAACTATAATTCTGAAAATGATTGCTACAACCGTGAACATATTTTTCCTCAAGGTTTTTTCAATGAGCAACTTCCTATGAGAACAGATATTCATCATGTTGTTCCAACTGACGGCTATGTAAATAATAGGAGGGCGAATTATCCATTTGGTGAGGTTACTAATGACACTTGGATGTCAAATAATGGCTCAAAAGTTGGGCAAAATACTTTTGGATCATATTCTGGGGTTGTTTTTGAACCCATAGATGAATTTAAGGGAGATATTGCAAGAATGCTATTATATTTTGCTGTGAGATATGAAGACGAAGTAACTGATAACTCATGGGATAATCACACGACAACTAATAACCCATTAAATGGAACTAACAACCAGGTTTATGAGACTTGGTATTTACAATTACTTTATAAATGGCATAATGATGATCCCGTCAGTGCACGTGAAATAAAGAGAAATAATGAGGCTTATATTTTTCAAGGAAATAGAAATCCTTTTATAGATTTTCCTGAATATGTTAATTTAATCTGGGGAACGCTACTTTCAAATTCGGAGTATTCACTAAATAATCAAACGACTATATACCCTAACCCTACCGTTGGTAATTTTATTCAAATTATAAATAAAGATATAGTAACAATTAAGATATATTCTATTCTAGGCAAAGAACTACTTAAAAAGACTATTTACCCTGAAAATTCTCAACTTGATATTTCTTCTATCAATAGAGGTATTTATATTGTTAAAATATCTAATAATAGTAGTTCAATCACTAGAAAGTTTATTAAAAAATAAATGTGAAGTAATAAAAGTTGTTTACACAATTTTTTACAGTTTTATAAACTTCTTTTTATACACTTTGGAAGATTCAACATCTTTAATTAATAGGAGATAAATTCCTTTTGTTAAGGTTTCTAAATTTAAAATCTCATTTCCAAAAATCTTATTTTCAGACACCATTTTACCCTTAACATTATAAATTAGAACCCTATATTTTCCGTTTTCTAATTGGATATTCATATCAGTCTCTATTGGATTTGGAAAAACAATAATAGACTTTTCAAAACTATTTTCATTTGTAGACAATTGGCCGCCTACAATAGAAATATTTCCTTCTTCATCAAAAGGATTGGACCATTTTTCATTAGTATAAATATCTGAACCCGTTAATGTTTTTAAGAAAGCCTCTAAAGCATTTTTTTCATTGTTGGTTAGATTTAATTGTTGGGTTTGATTTCCAGGTCCCTGTAATCTATTATCCAAATTTGTGTTATCAGGATTATTAGGAATAGTATTATAATGTTCGATAACCTCCAATAAAGTAGTCATACTTCCATCATGCATCATCGGCCCATTTAAACTTCCATCTGGATTAACTATATCTCTTAAAGATGGTGATCTTGTATTATTCACATCTATTTCAGATGAATTACCTATTACTCCAATCACTCCATTATTTAATGTATTGGGATCTATATCAAACTCAGGAGGTGCATGACATCCAACACATCCAGCCCCACCATTTGGAGGTGGATTTAAAAATAATTGTTTTCCTAAATTTTCTTGGGGAGTAAAATTTGGAAAAGGTGCATTTAAGTTTGGAGATTGCACAAAACCTTCATCAAATTTAGAATCAAAAGATTGAATACTTCTTATAAACTGAGCCAAAGCTCTTTGAATTTTATCTTCATCGATAGAAGAGTTTCCATAAGAAAACTCAAACAATATTTGATAATAATCTATTGCAGAAAGTTTTGTTATTAAATCATTAAAATCTGGATCACCATTAGTTCCACTAAAACCCATTTCTATGTGATCTTGAATGGGTTGAGTAACTTGATTTTCTAAATTAGCAGCTCTTTCATCCCAAAAAAAATTTTCTTCATTAGAAAATCGACTATTCACCAATCGCATTGAATGTCTACCAGTATTGCCTCCGTTTAATCCAACACTAGAAGTTAAAGGGTCACTAAAAGCAAAAGCTTGCTGATGACAACTTGCACAAGCTATTGTATTATTTTCAGATAGATTTTTATCATAAAATAAAACTCTTCCCAAAGTAGTAATTTGGTTGTTGATTGAATTGGATTCTGGTGTATTATCTTTTGTTATATAAGAAGGAATATTTTGGCTCTCGTAGTTAAATAAGTCATTTAAATCTATAGTTCCACTAACTAAAATAAAAAGAAGACCTAATAAACTTACTGCTTTTGAGATTTTTTTCATTGTAATAAATTTATACTTAGACTATTGTTTTCTCCGATAGTTTAAAGTAGAGGTTGGTTTTAAAAAATTAAATAATTTAAAATTTTATGGCTCTATCTTAAGCTAAAAAACACATTTTTAAATATATTCATTCAATATATTAAATTTTTGTTGATAAATGATTTATAACCTTTGAAAAAAGAGGTTTAGATTGTTAAACTTAAGAGTGAAAGTTTTTAAATTTGCTAGAATAATTTAACAAATCATATTTAGAATGATCAATTTCTTTGGAAACCCAAATAGCAAAATATTTGCTGTTCAAACAACAGAAGAATTAAGTAAAGAAGATAAAAATAAACTAACATGGTTATTTTCTTGCTCTGAGCTAGTTTCAAAAGAAACTAATAAACTAGTAGCATCTATACATGACTTTTTTATTGGCCCAAGATCAGCAATGATAACTCCATGGAGTACTAATGCTGTTGAAATTACCCAAAATATGGGAATTAAAGGGATTATAAGAATAGAAGAATTTAATCAAGTTCATAAAGACTTTTCTGATTATGATGCTATGATATTTCAAAAATTTTCAGGTCTAGATCAAAATATATTTACCATAGATATTAAACCAGAACCCATTTATTTAATCGATGATATAACCTCCTTTAATAGTAAAGAAGGATTGGCATTAAATGAGGAAGAAATTACATATTTGGAGGGTGTTTCTAAAAAAATAAATAGAAAACTAACAGATTCTGAGGTTTTTGGATTTTCACAAGTTAATTCTGAACATTGTAGACATAAAATTTTTAATGGGACTTTTGTTATTGATGGTGAAGAAAAACCCACCTCTCTTTTCAAAATGATTAAAGAAACCTCTAAACAACACCCCAATGATATTGTTTCTGCTTACAAGGATAATGTAGCATTCATAAAAGGACCTTCTGTTGAACAATTTGCACCAAAAAGAGCAGACATTCCTGACTATTATAAAACAGAAAAATTTGATTCTGTTATTTCTCTAAAAGCAGAGACCCACAACTTCCCTACAACTGTAGAACCCTTTAATGGTGCTGCTACAGGATCTGGAGGTGAAATTAGAGACCGCCTTGCAGGAGGCAAAGGATCTCTCCCATTAGCAGGAACAGCGGTCTATATGACCTCTTATTCACGATTAAATGAAAACCGACCATGGGAATTAGGATTTAAAGAACGGGAGTGGCTTTACCAAACTCCAATGGATATTTTGATCAAAGCATCAAATGGCGCATCTGATTTCGGAAATAAGTTTGGACAGCCATTAATTTGTGGTTCCGTACTTACCTTTGAACACAAAGAAGAAGCACAACGTTTAGGGTTTGACAAAGTTATAATGCAAGCTGGTGGCATTGGCTACGGAAAAGCAGAACAAGCCTTAAAAGACACACCCAAAAAAGAAGATAAAAAAAGCGAAACAGACTCTACAAAAACCACTTCAGTGACTGCTGATATCGAAGTGCCAAAAACCATAGAGGTAACAGCTTGGTATACCCCTCAGATACCTGTTAATCAAGGACCTGGAGAATTCTGGGGTTTACCAGGTCTCATTCTTGAAATCAATGCGGACCAGACCACTGTTCTGTGTTCTAAAATCATCATAAATCCCGAACAAAAAAGTATAATTTCTGCACCAGAAAAAGGCCGTGTAATTTCAAGAAAAGAGTACAACGCTACCGTCAAGCAAAAAATGAAAGAAATGCGAGAGATGTACCGTGGCCGGGGCAAGAACAAACGAAAATAAAATAATTACCAATTAAGCTTAAAACTCTAATAATGAAATATTATATAAGCATCCTTTTATTATCAATTAGTGGATTTACTTTCTCTCAGGTTAAATTGGAAGGATATGTGAAAGATTCAATAGGGAATCCATTGGAATTAGCCAATGTAATTGCCATCAATAAAGCTACCAGTGCTTTAGATTCCTACGGAATTACAAATGATGAGGGGAAATTCAGATTAGATTTGAAAAAAAACACACTGTATTCAATACAAGTCAGCTATATTGGTATGAAATCGATGACGCAGGCGATACAAACCGGCGAATCGAATGTTAATAAAAATT
>ENA-ORCY01001445-ORCY01001445.1-marine-metagenome-genome-assembly--contig:-NODE-1445-length-11092-cov-3.640218_pt1 | contig 11092 bp, 6 predicted proteins | sample MGYA00248634_ERZ508507 | MGnify/ENA primary metagenome ERZ508507 (study PRJEB26178, sample SAMN06266269) | marine metagenome | isolation source: Columbia River Estuary | place: USA:Columbia River Estuary... | reverse complement strand
CCCCTCTCTATCTGGATATCCGCCAAAACCTACAGATCTAATTTTTGGATCTGCTTCTGGAATTTTGACTCCAGCCTCAATGGCAGAGATTCCAGTTCGACCTTCAATCAAATATTTCCAAGCTTCTTTATTGGCAGGAACTCCATGATTCCAGGTTGAAATTATTTTTGGATAAGTGCCTTCAACATTACTTTCTTTAAGATTTTCACAACTTAATAAAGTTGTGGCTCCAAAACCTCCAAGAATTGATTTTTTAATAAAACTTCTTCTTTTATTCATAAACTAAATTGTTTAAACGCTATTTAATCAATCATTCCTACAGGCCTATTTTCCGTCCCTTTAACTTTGGTTAAATCATCTCCGATTTCATTTCTCTTAATATCCGCTAACTTTTCTATTTTTTTAGCTATTTCAGGAAATTCTTCATATATATTTTTAGTTTCACTAGGATCTTTAGCCAAATCATATAATTCTTTTTGTTCTAAATCCACGTATTCATATTTAATAGGTATCCCATCGTTTCTTCCCTTTCTTCCATTTAACGTTCGATATCGATGAGGAAAATACATTTTCCAATCTCCATATCTTACCGCATGTAAGCTGTTAACATGATAATAAAAAAAGAGGGCTTCGTGAGGAGAGTTCTTTGTTTTATTAATCAATACTTCCCAAATATTTTTCCCATCTATTTTATTTTCAGACAAACTAGAGTTAGTAACACTAGCAAAAGTAGGCAGCCAATCAATTCCCATCAAAGGAGTTGAAATAACAGTATTTGGTTTTATTTCATTTGGGTACCAAACTATACAGGGAACTCTTTGTCCTCCTTCCCAAGTAGTCCCTTTTCCTTCTCTATAAATACCGGTAGATCCAGCATGTCCACCATAAGAAAGCCAAGGGCCATTATCAGAAGTAAAAACTACTATTGTATTTTTTTCTAAATTATTCTCTTTTATTTTAGGAACAAATGATTTTAATTCATTTTTATCCATATGATTTAAAATTCTACAAAAATATTCACACACTAAATCAATTTTTAATGTCCATGAAGCATTTGTGTATCCAAAAACAACAGTTGCATTAGGAATATCCTGTAACATCATCCCTTTATAACTTACTAATTTTGATGGATCAATAATTTTATTGTCAATTTTGATTTTAATTCCCCCCATAAATTTTAACTTTAATCCAGTTGCAGAAATTACAAGATCTGCTTTTAATTCTTTTCCTGACTCTAACAGAATACCATTTTTATTAAAAGATTTTATTTGATCAGTCAACACAGTGCACTTTCCTTTGTTAATTGAACTAAATAAATCATTATCTACAACAACACAAACTCTTTCATCCCAAGGATCATATTTTGGATTAAAATGTGTTTCTATGTCAAAATCTTTTGTAAGATTTTTTTTAATTTCATTTTTAATAAAAGCTTTAACTTCTTTTGGTTTCCGCTTTGAGATTTGGTAAAAATAGATTTGTCGTAAAATGTATTTCCATCTGGAGATGAAATGAGCAATTTTTGATGGAATAAAACGGAATAAGAAATTTATGAATTTATCTTTTTTAGAAATATTCATCAAATAAGTTGGAGATCTTTGAAGCATTGTGACGTGTTTTGCTTTATCAGAAAGTGAAGGGACAAGAGTTATGGCTGTTGCACCACTTCCAATAACAATCACATCCTTATTTAAATAATCAATATCATTGGTCCATTTTTGAGGATGAATAAATTTACCCTTAAAATTTTCAAGACCTTTGAAATCTGGAGTATACCCTTTATCATAATCATAGTATCCAGTACAAGACATCAAGTACTTACTACTGTATTGTATTTTCTTATTTTTTTCTTTGTCAAATCCAAATACTGTCCATTTGTTTATTGATGAGTCCCAATTAATTTCATCAATCCAATTATTGTATTTAATATTATTTTCTAAATTGAATTCTAAAATGGTATCATTTAAATATCTTAAAATGGTTTTTCCATCAGAAATTGTATTATCAAAGGTCCAAGGTCTAAATTTATAAGCAAAAGTATGCATATCAGAATCTGATCTTATACCTGGATATTTGAATAAATCCCATGTTCCTCCACTTTTTTTCCTTCCTTCTAAAATTAAAAATGATTTTTTAGGACAATTTTTTTTTAGATGGCATGCTGCTCCAATTCCTGAAATTCCTGCTCCAATTATTATAACATCAACAAATTTCTGTTTATTGTTTTTCATTAAGACCTGTTATTGTAATCTTTTAAATTTAATTTTAAAAATAGACAAAAAAAAAGAGCAATATTTCTATTGCTCTTTTTTTAATTTAATTAACTATTTATTTAGAAGTCACGTTTTAATGAAAACATAACTTGTCTTCCAAGCATTGGCATGTTTGGAAACAAACTGTAAGCCTCGTCCATTAGATTTACAACGTTCATACCAACTTTAGTTTTAGCATTTATATCATATCCTAGATTTGCATCAACAACATTTCTGCTTTCTACAGTACCTGAGAATATAGCACCCTGACTTGCTTCAAAACCTCCGTCATACTTATAAGAAAGTCCTACGTTCCATTTTTTACCATTGTCGTAAGCAAATCCAGCTTTAGCTCTGTGTTTAGAGTGGTTTAAGTGATATGACCCTGTTTCAGTTAACGAGCCTAAGGCGTCTTTTGTAAATACAGTTTGACTAACAGTAGAGTAATTTGCATGTAAAGTTAAATTATCTGTAGCTCTAAATTTTAAACCGCTTTCAAATCCCCAGTAATTAACTTTTCCAAAATTTCTATATCCAAGCATTACATTAGGTTCGCCATTATCAGGTGCTTGATCAGTTTCTACAGTTCCTAGCACTCCCATCGCAGCAATGCCGTTACCAACAGCTGTATAAGCGTTTGATAACAATGTTGCATAATAAGGTCCATATACTGGTCCATAAACTGGAGTGAATGCGCTAGTGAAATAAGAATTAACAGCACCACCTAAATCAGCTCCTAAATTTGGAAGAGCAACCATTGGACTTAATTGTTCTATAGCAACAAAGTTTTCTTTTATAGAATTGTATACGTTAAAGCTAAATGTTGTTTTATCAGATAGCATTCCTTTATATCCGAACTCATAAGTAGTTTCTTTTCCAAGTGTAGCAGTATCTCCATCTTCAAGAGGACCAAAAGGATTTCCACTTAAATCAAACATAGCACCTTGTGAAAACGCTCCAAGCCCTGCAATTCCAGCTAGCGTGTTTTGAGAGGTTATAAATGGGATAAACGCCTGCAAAGGAGTTCCTGCTAAAAGTGGTGCTACAGATGCTGTTGCAACTGCGTATGCGGTAGACACGTTCATTCCAATTCCTGGATTAGACGGGATACCTGGAAGTAACCACGATGTTGTTGGGTTAGAAAAAGTTTGACCATTTTTGTTTCCGTAAATCCATACATTTCCGTATCCACCTGGTATTTTTTGTACAGCTAAATCAACAAAAAGATTTAGAGCACTTGGTGCAACATAAGCTTTATTGAAAGTTAATCTCATTTTGTGTCTGTTGCTTGGATTGTAAACAAGCGCTGCTCTTGGTGCAAACGAAGATTCTCCTATTTGTGGATACTTATCATATCTTCCAGCAAACTGTAAACTTACCTTATCTGAAAGTTTTGTTTTTGTAGAAAAATAAGCTCCATATACATTGTAATTATCGACATCCTCATATCTACCAAAAGTTCCAGTTCCAGTTTCGAATTTTGAGCTTTTATTTTCAACTCCAATTGACATGTCTGTATTAATAACATCGAAAGCTAATTCGTATTGTAATTGAAATTGAGATTGTTTGCTTTGAACACCAGATGTTACTCCTGTTCTGTAATTGAATCCACGGTATTTATCCTCTGTAGGATTAGAAGTATCTGTGTAATTGTATTGCAGGAATAAATTTCCAGATTGAACTCTAGTTTGTATAAATGCTGTTCTTTGTTGAGCTCTTGTTTCACCAGTAGAACTGATAAAAATATTTGCTGCAACTTCATTTATTCCAGCTACAGTTGTTATTGAAAGATCATTTGATGGTCTGTAATAGATAGTTGCATCAGCCCCTCTTTGAGAATTTCTTTCTTGATAACCATCAATAGTCCTTACAACTCTACCTGAGGCAGCATCTTTTACCTCTTTTACGAAAGTAGATGTTGAGGATTCTGGTAAATCAAAATCTTCGTTTTCTCCATATTTCAAGTTAAACTTATATCCAAATGTATTTTCGTCATTACTAACAGCATGTCTGAAATCCATTTTATACATGTTCATATCAAAGCTTCCGCCTTTATCAAATCCTCCAGCTTGTAAATTAATAGTAGTTCCTGGATGTTTGAAAGGATCTTTACTTAAATAGTGTACTACACCAGCTCCAACTCCAGGACCATAAAGTGCCGATGCAGGACCCAATACAACTTCGACTCTTTCTATATCAATATTACTTAAATTACTAACATCAGCGTCAAAGAAGTTTATTCCATTAACATTAAGACCTCTATAATCTAACATTACAAGAGTAGAAGTGGTAAATAAATCCACATTATCTCTTAGAGCAACTGTTGTTCTGTTTGCACCATGTTTGTCAATTTGAACACCTACTAAATCGTCCAAAAGAACAATAGAATTAAAAGCAGACTTATTTTCAATTTCTTTAGCTCCTATAACTTGTATTGATGAAGCAGCATTAATGGCTTTTTCAGCTTTTCTAGATCCTGAGATTACAACTTCATCTAAAGCTTCGCCTGATGACAAGCTTAATTGAATTACTTGATTTTCAGATTTAACTAAAAATGTTTGACCTTCAAAACCTAGAGAGCTTATCTCTAAAGTCCAAGGTAAGTCCTTTTCAGACGAAATGACAAAGTTACCGTCATCATCAGTAATTACCCCGGTAGTTGTTCCTTGAATAATTACATTAACACCGTAAAGCGCTTCAACACCATCCGTAACTTTTCCTTTCACAGTTTTAGTTTGTGCGTTTACCATCATAAAGCTGGCAAGCATAAAAACTAAACTTGATAAATAAAATTTAAATTTCATAATTGTTTGTTTTGGTTATAATTTAATTTTTTAGTTTGGTTATTAATAAATAAATTAATAATTGTAGTATATATTACGAATCTTGTAATATATGTGGCAAAATAATACTATTTATTCGATTTTTAAAATTTTTATTGAAATCGTGACCCATTCCTTTGATAATAACAAGATTCGAACCGTGTATAAGTGAAGCTATTTTGTTAGAGTGACTAGGTCTAATTAATGTATCATCTGAACCGTGTATTATAAGAGTAGGAGAAGTAATAGTTTTTAATTTTCTATATCTAGATCCTGATTTTTTTATTGCATGCCTATGTTGATCAAAAGCTTTCTTATTAAAACCGTTTCTAAATTTAATTTCGTACAAAGTTTTTTGAATCTGTTTTTCATAATTAATAACGTAATTGTCGGATCCAACAAATAAGTGATCGAGCTTAAAGTGAAATTTTAAAACTTTATCTATGTTTCTTTCTTTGTTTCTGTAAGAAAAAATTAGTTTTTTAAGTTGGTTTATTCTTTTAGAATCGGGCTTCTCTGCTTCAGGGTCCAAAAGATATCCAGTTGACATTAAGTTTGTCATGGTTATAATTTTCTCTGGATGATTTATAGCAAGTATTTGTGCAATCATTCCCCCAGTTGAGTAACCAATTACGTGAAACTTTTTTATCATTAAATGACTAGTTACAGCTAAAGCATCTCGAGCCATTTCTTCAAGATTATAAGAATTTGATTTTGACCAATCTTTAATCCAATCTGATTTACCTAATCCTCTATTATCAAATCTAATAACTCTAAATCCGTTTTTAAGAATAGTTCTAATCATCTGATCTGGCCATTGAATCATCGTCTCAGCTGCTCCGTTTATAAGTAGAACTGTACCCTTTGGGTTTTCAATATTACATAGGTCTTCGTAAAATATTTTTACATCAATATTTTTTGCATAACCTGTTTTTTTAGAAACAAATGTTGGAATTTGTTTTGATTTTGTAATTGAAATTAATTTATCAATGTAAGAATCAATTAAATTATCTTTTAATTGATTCTTAATATAAAAACCTAATAATATACTTGAAACAATAATTAAAAAAATCATTTTAAATTATTCCCATATAACATCATCTTCACTCTTAAGCCAGTTCAAATATTGACTAGAAAATTTTTCATCAATTTTTGATCTTTTAATTTTTAAAGTTGGAGTAGTCATTCCATTTTCAGGTAGCCAATCTTCTTGAACAAAAATAATTTTCGACATTTTTTTATAGTTATCTAGGTTACTGTTCACTTTTTCTAAAATCTTAGAAATTTTAGAATTTGTAACTTCTTTATTATTTTTTGCAATTTCAGTAGGTACAGCTAGAAGAAGAGGTTGATCACAATTTAGACCAACTACACATACTTGAGAAAATTCTGAAACATTACCAAAATAAGCTTCTAAAACACCAGGCTCAATGTATTTACCTTTTGAGGTTTTAAACATGTCCTTGATTCTACCAGTTATGAACAAAAATCCATCATCATCAATATGTCCTTTATCACCAGTATGTAACCATCCGTCTTTTAAAGTTTCATTAGTAACTTCTTCATTTTTATAATAGCAACTCAATATAAAAGGTCCTTTCATTAAAATTTCACCTTGATCACTTATTTTTAAGTCAACACCAGGTGTGGGTCTTCCAACAGATCCTCTTCCAAGAGGTTGGTAAGGATCTAAGTTTGTACATGTAGCACAATTTTCAGTCATTCCATATCCGTTTGTAATGAAAATACCAAGACTTCTATACCAGTCTAATAATTCAAGCGGCATTGCTGCAGCACCCGTTACTAAAGCTTTTGCCTTGGACATACCCAGTGCACCCTTCAATTTTCTTTTTATTAACCAAGAAATAATAGGAATTTTTAATAGTTTATCAAGCTTTGCTTGAGGCATTTTCATTAATATTTTTTCTTGAAACTTCATATAAATTCTTGGAACTCCTTGAAAAGCTGTAGGTTGTGTGTCATTTAAATTTTGAGCAAATGTTTCTAGTGATTCAACAAAGGAAATAGTTCCTCCATATCTAAAAGCAACATGCTCGATAACAACTCTCTCAAAAATATGGTTTAAGGGCATATAGGATATAAATCGATTTTTACCACTTAAATCAACTTTTAGCGGGTTTCCATCTTCAGTTATTCTTTTTGTATTGAAAAGGGTTTCATAAGTTAATACAACTCCTTTAGGGTCTCCTGTTGTACCGGACGTGAAGATCACAGTCCATATATCTTTAAGGTTTGGTCTAAAATCCTCAGTTTGAGCATCAAATTTATTAATAAATTCATGCCATTGATGACCAACCTCGACTTTTGAATGATCTTTGTATTGAGGGAAAGCTATAATAGGCATTTCTAAATCAACACCTTTTTTCATTTCTTCCCAATTTTCTAACTTTCCAACAAATAAAGCTTTAACATCTCCAAAAGTTAGAAGATTTTTAATTTCTTTAGAATTAAGAGTTGGAAAAAAAGGAACAGATATATAACCTGCCATAGAAATTGCTAGATCTGCAATTACCCATTCTCTACAATTTTTAGAAACCAATCCAATATGACTGTCTTTTTCTAAACCTAAACTTTTTAATCCGTTAGAAAGTTTTCGAGCCATTAAACCAACTTCATTCCAAGTGTAAGTTTCCCATAAGTTTCCAAATGGTTGTTTTAAAAAAGGCTTGTCCGCTAATTCTTTTTCCCATTTATAAAAAGGAAAATCAAATAATTCGTTGTTCATATTGTTTTTGTTTTGTTGTAATAATTTATTGAAATTAAGGTTTTTTTATTAAAACACATTTATAAATAAATATCCAATATTTGTCAAGTTAATTAAAAAATAAATGTTTTATCCTTGCAACTTTTTTCTTATTTCTAAGTATTTCTGTTTAGTAATTGGATATTTTAAAATAAAAAAAATTGATAAAAAATAAATTATCATTAAGAGTGGACCCCCAATCAAACCAAGTTTTGAAATAATTTCAGCTGGAATATTTTCAATTTCAGTTTGAGTAGGAAATGAAATTAATTTTAATAGGATACCAGCAAAGAAATAACCTAAACCAACAGTTAATTTATAAGCAAATGACATAGTTGAAAAAAATAAACCTTCATGTCTTTGATTAGTTATTGACTCGTATTCATCAACAACATCTGCCATCATTGAGTTTACTAAACTCATTGAGGTCCATAAAAAGATATAAGCAATTGTAGTAAATAAAAAATATGTTACTATTAGGTGTGGATCTCCATTTTCAGGAAAAAACCCAAATATTCTAAGATTAAATGGGCTAGACATAAATAAACCAAAAAGAAATGTACTTATGATAACTCCAGTTTTTTTATCAAATTTCTCTCCTATTTTTGGTGCAGTAAACAAAGAGATTACACCTCCTATTGCACCTGAGAAAATAATTATTGCTATTTCGTTTTGGTTTAATTCAAAAAAGAATGAAAGAAAATAAGTTATCATAGAATTTCCTATTCCTAAAGCAATATATATCATCATTGTAAATAGAACTAAAGAGTTAAAAGACTTCATTTTAAAGGCTGTAGTTAAATTTTTAAACAATGATTTTAAGGATTCTTGTTTCTGGATTTTAGGAAGTTTAGGAATTGTATGTTTTGTTCCATAAACACTAAGTAAAATGGTAGATATCATAATTAATGCACAAAACATGGCAAACTTTGGATAAGCATTGACATTTAATAGTCCTGTGGACATTCCATTTTCAGGAACAAAAAAATAAACTAACCCAATAAATGATATTAACGGAGAGACTAATGTTGCAAACATTATTCTGTAACTTGTTATAACCGTTCTTTCATTATAGTCTGAACTTAATTCAGCACCTAGTGACATTCCAGGAACCAAAAAAAGAGATAAAAAAAATCTAATTAAAATTGAAAAAAAAGTCATCCATAGAAACAATTCAAATTGACCTAAGTTATCTAAAGGTTTAAAAAGTAGATATGTCGAAATTCCAAGAGGAATGGCTGACATTGCCATAAATGGATGTCTTCTGCCATATTTTTTTGACTTGTAATTATCTGAAATTGTTCCAATTACTGGATCAGAAATTGCATCAAATAAAAGAGCGATTAGAGTTGCTGTTCCAGTATATATTTGATCCAGTCCAAGAATTTGACTAAAATAAAAGAAAACAAAAACAGCGTATAAAATATCTTTAATTCCAACAGAAATAAAGCCCATTCCATAAAAAAATTTTGTTTTAGAATCTACCTTCATGAATTGTAAATATATTTTTAAGATACAATTAAATAAATATTTTTAAATCGCTAAAATTTGTTTTAATATCCATAAACTAATGGGCAACATATTTTTCATTAATTTTACATTTAATCAACTTTATATAAATATCTAAATAAAATGATTGTTAAATGAAAGTTAGAAAACCAACTGTGGATGTATTGAGTTCTGGTTTCATTGAAAACGAAATTTCAATGAAGAAATTATTGAGTGAACTAAATTCTTATTATAAGTTGTCAAAACAGGAAGGAAGTGCAGCTCAAATAAAAAGAACAAGAAGTAGAAAAAAATTACTTGCTAGAGAAAAAATAGATTTATTACTTGACAAGAAAAAACCTCACATAGAATTAATGCCACTTGCTGGTTTAAAACATGAAAATGGTTTTGGTGCTGGAGGAACAACCGTCGTTGTATTAGGTTATGTTTCAAATGTACTTTGTTTAATTAATGCCAATGTGTCGACTAGAAAAGCTGGTGCAGTTGATTATGCTACAAGTTTAAAAAACTTAAGATTATCTCAGATAGCCAAAGAAAATAAATTATTAACTATCAATTTAGTTGAAAGCGGTGGAGCTAATCTCCCTGATCAAGACAGAGTTTTTAATAATTACGGTAAGTTTTTCTTTGAGATGTCTAAAAGATCAAAAGAAGGAATACCAACAATTTCTGTTGTTTTTGGTAATGCAACTGCTGGAGGGGCTTATGTTCCCGGAATGTCTGATTATTCAATTTTTCAAAAGAACACGGCTAAAGTATTTTTAGCTGGTCCTCCACTTGTTAAAATGGCAACCAATGAAGATGCTAATGATGAAGAATTAGGAGGAGCTCAAATGCACAGTAGTGTCTCTGGAGTTTCAGATTTTTTAGCTAAAGATGAAAAGGATGCAATTGAAATAACAAAAAAAATAATTAAAAACATTAAGAAACCAACTCAAAATAAATTTGAAAACGATTCAATTGCTCCAAAATTTGATAAAAAAGAAATTTTAGGGATTATTCCATCACATTTAAAAAAACCTTTTGATATAAGAGATCTTGTCAAAAGATTTGTTGATGCATCTGAATTTATTGAATTTAAAGAAAATTATGGCAGAACAATGTTTTGTTGTTGGACTAAAATAAATGGTTACCCTGTTGGAATTATTGCAAATAATGGAGTGATTTTTCTTGAGTCTGCAAGAAAAGCGACACATTTTATACAATTGGCGAATAAATCAAATATTCCTTTACTATTTATACACAATACAACCGGCTTTATGGTTGGTAAAAAGTATGAACAAAATGGCATGATTAACGTAGGTTCTCAATTAATACATGCTGTTTCTGGCAGTACAGTTCCACATATTAGTCTTCAAGTTGGGAATTCTTATGGTGCAGGAAATTATGCTATGTGTGGTAGATCTTTTGAACCTAGATTTCTATTTTCTTATCCTAATGCAAAATCTGGTGTTATGGGTGCGGATCAGTTGTCAGGTGTAATGGAAATTATTAAAAGAAATTCTGCATCTTCATTAAATAAAGTAATAGATGAAGATAAGCTTAAAATAGAAAAGAAAAAACTAGCTGAACAGGCTGATCAGAAAGCAAGTGTCTGGCACACTACCTCTGAGGTTTGGGACGATGGAGTTATTGATCCAACTGATACTAGAAAATTTTTATCCTTGGCTTTGGCTACTGTTTATAGTAGTGAAATAAAAGGATCTAGTTCGTTTGGCGTATTTAGAATGTAAATATTTATTATG
>ENA-ORCY01001442-ORCY01001442.1-marine-metagenome-genome-assembly--contig:-NODE-1442-length-11114-cov-3.413428_pt1 | contig 11114 bp, 9 predicted proteins | sample MGYA00248634_ERZ508507 | MGnify/ENA primary metagenome ERZ508507 (study PRJEB26178, sample SAMN06266269) | marine metagenome | isolation source: Columbia River Estuary | place: USA:Columbia River Estuary... | reverse complement strand
CTTTTAACATAACGGTTACCTTACCTTCTTCAAAACCAAGAAAATCGATCGCGCCGCCGTCGTTGGCCACTGCAGGGCGCACGTATTGGTCGAGTAAATCGATGATGGCGTCGTCTAGTGTAGAAGGTTCAAAGGAAACTGGTTTGGCAGCTTGTTGTGGCGCAGTTGGGTCCGAGGAATGCGCTTGTTCTTCAAGATGGATTTGACTCGGCATGGCGATGAGGACTTCTTTTTCAAAGGCTATCCATTCGCGGATGAATTCGCGGAGCTCCATGGTGATGAAATCCCAGGGAACGTTGTCTGTTTTGGCTACGGTAATGAAGTTGACTGCAATAAAAACCTTTGATACAAAAGGAAAATCGAACAAGGCTTCTGCTAATGGGGAATAGCCTTTGGCAGCCGCTTTGTTTTCAAATTCAACGGAAGCGCCAGTTGGCAAAAGATATTTGTTGGCCACGAACTTCATGGTAGAAGGATTGGGCGTCATTTCGCTGTAAACAGTTACGGGTATCATGCTTTTTGATTTGGGATACAAAAGTAACCAATTCTAAGCGCCTTTGTTTGCTTGATGTGCGAAATCTAGTAAATCAAGGACAGTTTTTACAGGAGAAAATGTCCCAGATGGCACCTCTACAAACAAGGTGTTCCAATGTGCCATTGCGCCGTTCCAAAGACCTGGCTGCTCTATAAAACGCACCGCTTGCCCTCGCTGATTCTTGTCGACAACAAAATAGCTAGACTGATCTGTAAACTGCTCTAGCGCTTGTGGCTTATCTTGGAGGTCACAAGGACTCAGGACCATAAGTACTGGATTGAAATAAGCACTTTGCAGCAAAAGCTGACTTGCACTAGGGTGATTGGTCAGTTGTGCTTTTTCAACGATTTGCTTGCTCAGTACACCATTGATCTCGACAAAAAATGGTCCACCACCGGGTTGGCCGTTGTTGCGCACCATTCCACAAACCCGAAGAGGCCTATTGAGTAATTCTTTCCATTCTTCTGTTGTAAGAGCGGCAAGTGACTCTTGGGCAAACATGCCCATGCGTGCATTCCAATTTAGCAATCCTTCGCGGTCTTCTTGCTTGAGAAAGCCGCGCAACGCATTTCTAACTTCAATTTGTAAACCAAGTAAAAACTGCCAGTTTTCAATGCTCAGCTGTCTCTGTGAAAAATGCTGAACGTTGTCGATGTTTTTGACGAGCAGGTACTGGGCATTTAGGGCTTCCAAATTTTGCAAAAGCGTACCGTGGCCTGCTGGTCTGCGCAGCGGTTGTCCGTCGATGTCGTTTACAATTTGGAGTTGTCCATCAAAAACATAAGCATCTGTGGCTTTATCTTGACTAGAAAAGGTGACTTCGTAAGTTGTTGACGTAAGCGCGCTCAACGCATTCATGTCCGTTAAAAAGGCCGACTCGAATTCTTCTTGAATCGTAAAATGATAGGCAATTGGCCCTTTTGTCAAAGCTTGATTTTGCGATAAATGTTCTTGAAAAGCATTCAAAACAACGGGCTCATGGATATGAAACGGAATACGAGCTTTTGGCTGACTCGCATAATTTAGGCCTGAAGGGTACAGTAAGAATTGAATGAGTTCAGCAAGGGTAAGTGTGCCTGCGTGATACGCATTTTGAATAGCGGCAGGCAGCTTTCTAAAAAGCGCAAATTCAGGCAAACGGCTGTAAAACCTCTCGGCTTGTTCGGCGAGTTCCAAGCCAGACTGAGTTAAAAATTCTTCCAGAAAAGCGAACATTCTAGAACCAGATCCGGACGCCGGAATGAAAAACTGAATGGATTGATCGAAAGTAGCAGCCACATTGCGCAGTCGTTCTTGTTCTTCCAGTGTAAAAGTTAAGATGCCATCACCCACTCTGCAAGGTCTAACAACCTGAAGTACAGGAGGCCCTGCTTGCAAAGCCGCTTTCTGAGCTTGGATATGCGCTTCTTGGGTGGTCGTCATTCGTTTTCTTTTTGTTCTTTTGTAATATGTTTCGCTGCCTCGAATATACAGCTTTTCTATGGAAGGCCAAAGGTCGCCACGGAACGCACTCACCTTTTGCATATTGGTTGGTCGATGAAGTGCTGCGTCAAAAACAGCCCCTGAATAAACCGGAATTTTCAGAAATACCAGGCAAGAAAACTAAAAATTTCCTGAATAAACTGCAGCAATGTCTTGCGCACTATCCGGTATTTATTTTAGAAAAAAAGGAAGAGCTACATCCAGACATAAGCAGTTGCCACGAACCTGGTCTTTTTATCCTGGGCCCTGATTTACTTTTGTTTTTTTTGGAACAAAGCAATTTGAATTGGCTACACCCCGATTCCATTTTTGTCATTCTAGAACCTCATCAAGCGCCAAATAAGTCAAATTGGCAAACGCTTATTGAACTTCCTCACTTTCATTTTAGTGCCGATTGCTTTGATTTTGGTTTGCTCAGCCCTCGCCCGGGGCAAGCAAAAGAACATTTTTATCTAAAATTGGGTTGAGGGGCCAATAATCTGTAGCTTTGTGCGTTGTTGAACAGATGCGCATTTTAGTTGGTTTTTTAGTTTCTTGTTGCCTACTCCTTTGGGGTACCTTAAGTTCCTGCAACAAAAATGTCCTGCTGTCAAAAACCAACCTGACCTTTTCTACAGACACCCTTGTTTTCGATACCGTTTTTACAACGGTTGGTTCTACTACCCAATCTTTTAAAATTTACAACCCCGATCAGCGCAGCCTTCAAATCGAAGAAATTGAGCTTATGGGCGGTGCCAATTCGGTTTACCGCATCAACGTAGACGGCAGTGCCGGAGATTTACATAAAGACCTCCTGCTCGAAGCCAAAGACTCCTTATTCATTTTTGTGGAGGTTACTTTGCAGGTCAACAACAGTACCAACCCACTTATTATCGAAGATTCCATTCGATTTCGGACCAATGGCAAGGATCAATACGTCAAGCTCGCCGCTTGGGGGCAAGACGCCTATTTTCATTATTCCAATTTTCAGTCCCAAATTTTTGACTTCAACGAAGGCGTTTGGCCCAACGACAAACCGCATGTGATTTACGGCGCCGCAATTGTAGACTCCGCCAAAACCCTCACCATTCCGGCTGGCACAAAAGTACACCTGCACAAAAATTCCTTGCTTTATGTTTACAAAGGCTCGCTGCAAATAGAAGGGCAACTGAGCAACGAAGTTGTTTTTCAAGGCGATCGCCTAGAGCAAGACTACCAAGATGTTTCCGGCCAATACTACGGCATTTATTTACACCAGGCTTTGCCAAGCTCCATTGACTACGCCATTCTCAAAAACGGCACCTCCGGCGTGCATTTGTACAGTGAAGACCCTAACAACACAAGTTATACACTAGACATTCAAAACACCCAGATTTACAATCAGGCGCGCTACGGTATCTTCATTTTCGCAGGCGCTAAGGTAAAAGCAGAAAATTGCCTAATTACGCAAAATGGCACCCATGCGTTGTTGGTGTTACAAGGCGGAGATTTCAATTTCAACCACTGCGACTTACTCGGTTATGGCGCTTCCACGAACCCAGCGGTGGGGATCAGTAATTACTACAACGACTACGCGCAGGACCAAACGTTGGTCTCAAACATTGAAGAAGGTGTTTTTAAAAATTGTGTCATCTACGGTAATTTAGACACCGAAATTGCTATGGACACCATTCAGATGGCTGGTGTTGTGCTCAATTTTGATTTTGACTATTGCGTTCTCAAATCAGAAAATACCTACACCGATAGTTTTTATGGCGCCAATGTATATTGGAATCTCGCGCCTTTATTTACCAACCCCAGCGAAAGAGACTTTACTTTTGGTAGCAATTCTTCTTTGAGCAACAAAGGCATCAACTCCATGGTATTTACCGATATCAACGGGCAAGCAAGAAATAATCCGCCCGATATCGGGGCACTAGAATTACCCTAACGGACATAAAAAAAACCGTGAGCATAGCGCTCACGGTTTTTTTATACTGTTTGACTACACATCTTTAAATGAGGTGTAGCGTGGCAACTATGCAGTTGCGTTCATGTTGTCCAATACATCCATTACACCTTTCACAGCTTCAGCTGAATCGGCTAACAAGGCGCGCTCTGCTTCGTTGAGTTGTAATTCGATGATTTTTTCGATACCGTTTTTGCCAAGTACAACTGGTACGCCAAGGTAAATGTCAGAAAAACCGTATTCACCTTGCAACCAAGCGCAAACTGGGAAAATGCGCTTTTGATCGCGAACAACTGCCTCTACCATTTGAGCTGCAGCAGCACCCGGTGCATACCATGCCGAAGTACCAAGTAATTTCACGATTTCGCCACCACCGAATTTAGTACGCTCGATGATGTCGTTGAGGCGTGCTTCGTCGATAAGTTCAGTTACAGGAATACCAGCAACTGTTGTGTAGCGAGGTAGTGGAACCATGGTGTCGCCATGACCACCCATCAATACTGCTTGGATGTCTTTTGGTGAAACATTGAGTTCTTCAGCTAAAAACGCGCGGTAACGAGCGGTGTCCAGGACGCCAGCCATACCAAAAACGCGAGAAGAAGGCATATTGGCATTCAAATATGCGCAATAGGTCATGACGTCGAGTGGATTGGAAACGACAATGATAATGGCGTTAGGCGAGTGTTTCACGACGTTTTCGGTCACGGTCTTAACGATACCAGCATTGGTTGCGATAAGGTCGTCACGAGACATTCCTGGTTTGCGCGGCAAACCTGAGGTAATGACAACAACATCTGAATCTGCAGTACGCGCGTAATCATTGGTCGAGCCAACCGTACGAGAATCATAAAGGTTAATGGGGGCTGTTTGCCAAATATCGAGCGCCTTGCCTTCGGCAAAACCTTCTTTGATATCGAGCAATACAATTTCATTGGCGATCTCACGGGTAGCCAATACATCGGCACAGGTTGCTCCTACGTTTCCTGCACCTACAACAGTTACTTTCATTTGTCTTGTTTTTAAATGGATAAAAGCTTTGCGTGACGAATTTACGCATAGTTGGCAAAAAAATCATTTTTTTTATTGCTATTTGCAGATCGATATGCAAACTAAGGCAACCCTCTGCTTAGCTTTGCGTTAGGTAAATATTGAAAATTGGAGCAGCAAGACAACTTAAAACGAATCGTAGAGGGATGCCTCAAAGGTGAGCGACGCTCGCAAGAGCGCTTATTCTCTATGTTTTATGGCAAAATGATGGCTGTGAGTATGCGCTACATTGGCGAGCGCGACAGCGCTCAAGAGGTGCTTCAAGTTTCATTTTTAAAGGTCTTTGACAAATTGGAACATTTTGATTTTACGGGCTCGCTCGAGGGCTGGATCCGCAGAATTGTCAGCAACACCGCCATTGATCATATCAGAAAGGCTAAAAAAGATCCTTTTTTATCTGATCAAGACAACGATTTCAAATCTATGGCTGCAGACCCCATGCAAGAACAAGAAATCCTTGAAAACACCCAGCTCAAGGCACAACTTGCACATGAAGCCATTGCAAAATTATCACCGGCCTACCGCACCGTCTTCAATCTTTATGTGATGGAAGAGCGCAGCCACAAAGAAATCGCTACACTGCTTGGCATTTCTGAAGGCACATCAAAATCCAATTTGGCAAAAGCAAAAATGAATTTGCAACGCCTTTTAAAAGAACAATTTATACTGATCGAGAAACGATGAAAGATCAATTTGAAACAAAAATTAAGTCAGTTGTAGAAGAATTCTCCTACGACTACGACCCCAAAGCTTGGGACGCGCTGTCTAAAAAACTGCCACAAGCCAATTCAGGATTTTCTTGGTTGGGCAAAATCGCTGTTGCTGGAATTCTTTCTATCGGCTTGTTCTCTATATGGTACAATTTGAATCCAAAAAATGAACGTTCCAACAACACAACTCAGGTAGCAAAAAACAAAACCCAAGCTTCCGAGAAAACCAACCAATTATCTGCACAAGCCGCACCAAAAAGCTCGTCCCCAACAAAGACCAACCCGAACCAAAACATTTCAACTATTGCTCCAAACAATGCTGCCAACCAAGGTTGGACACAAATTACGCAAGAAGTAGTTGCAGACCCCGACTGGCATCTAGCTCCTATTGCGTTGCGTCAGCAGCATACACCAATGCCCATAGTTAGTGAATCTTTTAATGGCGACGGCGGCCAATTGCCTCCGGTTCAAGAACACCTTCTGCCACTTGATTTACCAGGTATAACTTCAACGCCATGTAAAGGTCCAAAAATCGTTCTTGACGCAGACGCTATCAACTACGAAGACGGCACACCGCTCATCCGCATCAACGCCGAAAGTTCAGTTCCAGAAATCAGTTGGAGTGCCAACGGAACGCTCCTCAATAAAAAGAACCGCAGCGTAGATTTACTCGCTTTCCAAGGCCAAACCTACACCATTACCGCGCAAGCACAACTCGATGGCTGCAGCAGTACTGAAAAGATCAAGATTACGGCCAACGAAGATTACAACTTGCTTGCTGTCAATGCGTTTAATCCACAATCCAGAGATGAACGCAATGCCAAATTCATGCCTTACGCCCTCACCATCCGCGACGTCCGCTTTGAACTCATCGTCATTGACCCAGACAACGGTGGCATTGTTTTCAAAACAAAAGATGCTCAGAATGCCTGGGACGGTACCGACCAACGCAACGGTCAAATGGTTCCTGCGCAAAAAGCGTACATCTGGAAAGTGGTATTGCAAGACGCGCTTCCTAGCGAAAAAACAACCTATTCCGGGACAATCGTTCGGATTTAAAGGCGCTGCTCTCGGCGGAATTGCTTACATTTGTTCAGCACGAAACAACGTGAGCCCGCATGAGCATCATCCACTTACTGCCCGATCATATCGCCAACCAAATTGCTGCTGGAGAAGTCATTCAACGACCTGCCTCAGTAGTCAAAGAACTCCTTGAAAACGCCGTAGATGCCGGTGCTACACACATTCAACTCGTCGTCAAAGACGCCGGCAAAACCCTCATTCAAGTCCTAGACAACGGCAAAGGCATGGATGCCCAAGACGCTGAAAACTGCTTTTTGCGCCATGCCACCAGTAAATTGCAGTCTGCAGCTGATTTATTTGCGCTCCAAACCAAAGGTTTCCGAGGTGAAGCGCTCGCTTCTATCGCAGCCATAGCCCACGTTTGCCTCAAAACCAAACAAGCAAGCCAAGACACCGGCATTCAAATTGAAATCGAAGGCAACCAAGTCAAGCACAAACAAGAAGTGCTTTGCAACAACGGCGCTTCTTTTGAAGTCAAGAATTTGTTTTACAACGTACCCGCCAGACGCAATTTTTTAAAAAGCGACGCTATTGAGCTCAGTCATATCCAAACCGAATTTGAACGCGTAGCGCTCGCTCACCCCGAACTACAATTCAGTTTCCAACACAATAGTCAGGATATCCTACAGCTCCCAGCTGGCAATTACAGAATGCGAATTGCCGCTATTTTTGGCAAGGGTAGCAACGAAAAACTTGTGCCTATAGAAGAGCAAACCGATATCGTGCGTGTGAGCGGTTACGTAGGCAAGCCCGAACTCGCTAAAAAAAGCAGAGGCGAACAATACCTATTTGTGAACAACCGCTTTTTCAAGGATCCGTACTTTAACCATGCCATTGCCAAAGCATATGACGGCATGCTTTCCGAAAAGCACCACCCCACCTATTGCATTTACCTAGAGGTTGACCCCCACAAAATTGACGTCAATATTCACCCCACCAAAACCGAGATTAAATTTGAAGAGGACCGCTTTATCTATTCAATTTTATTGAGTAGCGTAAGGCAGGCCTTGGGAAAATACAATATTTTTCCTACCCTCGATTTCGAGACCGAAAGCGCATTTGAGGTACCAAACGAAGTCAGAAAAACAGAGCCCATCGAACCTCAAATTGTAGTGAACCCTTCCTATAATCCTTTTCAAACAACGGTTCATCCTACTTCAAGCAGCGGATCGAGCGCAAAGAACTACAGTACAGCCTTACAACAAGAAGGTTTCGGTAGTACGCCTCCAAGCCCCGAAGACTGGCAACAATTTTATCAAATTGAAGAGCAAGCACCTTCCGACAACCAAGTCAATTTCGCCGAAGAAGCCACTGCTAAACAATTCTTACTGCACGACAAATACTTGATCAGCCCGACAAAATCAGGTTTTCTGATCATAGACATCCGCCGCGCCAAAAACCGCATCTTATTCGACGACCTCATCCAACACTTTGTATCGCAACCCTTGGCTTCGCAACAATTGCTTTTCCCAATAGAACGTACTTTGGCCAAAGAGGCGAAACTCACCTGGCAGGGTCAAAAAAGCTTATGGACGCAACTAGGCTTTGCCTTTGAGATTCAACAAGATCAACTGCTCATTTCTGCTGTGCCGGCCCTGCTCTCTTCCTTAGATTTAGAAGCATGCCTAGACGACCTTACGGACGCAGCCACTTTTACCGACATCGATAGCGGTGACGTCGCGCATTTTATTGTTGCCAAACTCGCCTTGCTCGGCTCCAAAAACTTTAATCTACAGCACCACCAAGAAGTAGAGCATTTCATCGACACCTTATTTCAATGCCCGCAGCATACCACTACTCCCAATGGCAAACCAATTATGTTTACTTTAGGCTTTGACGAATTAGCCAAAAAATTATAGCTATGTTTCAGAATCTACCGCAAGTCACCAAAAATATTTTACTACTCAATATCGCTTTTTTTGTAGCGAGTTTGTTACTCAAGAGCCAAGGAATTGACCTTGAAATGACACTTGGCGCGCATTACGTCAATTCACCTTTCTTTGAGCCTTATCAGATAGTGACGCATTTTTTCATGCACAGCACCGATAATTTCTTGCATATTTTCTTCAATATGTGGCTCTTCGTGATGCTCGGGGCGTATCTTGAAAACATTTGGGGAGCCAAACGCTTTTTCATCTTTTATTTGATCAGCGCCATGGGATCGTTTGCCCTTTACAACATGATCGGCTTCATTGAAATCATGAATTTAAAAGCAGCTCTTGCCAATCAATTTGATATCGAACAATTCAATTATTTCCTGAAACATACAGTAAATGTGAATAGCGATTTAATTGGCCAAATCAATACCTATATCAACGAAAACCAAATCAGGATAACACCTTCCTTAGAAAGTTATCTCGGTAAATCCATCACTCCAATGGTAGGCGCATCAGGTGGTGTTTTTGGCATCATGACCGCTTTTGCTATTCTTTTTCCAAACACCGAATTCCGTATTTATTTTTTCATTCCCGTGAAAGCTAAATTCTTGGTCACTGGTTATTTTCTACTTGAACTTTATTTAGCCTTTCAAAACCAGGCCGGTGATAACGTTGCGCACCTCGCCCATGTAGGTGGTGCGGTTGCTGGTGCCATATTGGTATTGGTTTGGCGCAAACAAGACCGCTCAAATTTTTGGTGATGAATCCGGTAGTTGAACAAATCAAGCAGCAATTCAGAAGCGGCACCATGACCATCCGTTTGGTCATGGTCAATGTAGGCGTATTCGCGCTCATACAACTGATCAACGCGCTGGAAAGACTACAAGTTTTGAGCGTTTTTGAAGACTTTCCAGCAGGATACGTTAGTCATTATTTTTTTGCGCTACCCGTCTTTCGGCTAGGAATCCTTCTCAAACCCTGGACACTCCTCACCTCTATATTTGCGCATTTTGGCATATGGCATTTGTTTGGAAATCTTTTGTTCTTGTATTTCGTAGGCTCGACTTACGAACGTTTTTTTGGTGCCAAACGCCTTTTGCATTTATACATCATTGGTGGCATGGCCGGTAACTTAACCGAAATCTTAGCGCATCAAGTGTTTCCAGCCCTCCAAGGCAGTGCTTTCTCTGTAGTTGGAGCATCTGGTGCCATTATGGCCATCTTTATGGCGCTCGCAATTGCTCAACCACAATTACAGGTGCAACTTTTTGGCATCTTTCCGTTGCGTATTTATTTTTTAGCTATCTTTTTCTTTCTGAAAGATTTAACTGCTGTCGGAACAGCCGACCAAATTGCGCATTTTGCACACATCGGCGGAGCGCTTTTTGGCATCTGGAGTATCCAACAATTTTGGCATGTGAGGCTTTCTAGACCTTGGTTGGGCATTGAATTAAAGAAAACCAACTCACACCTCAAAGTCAAAAAAGGCGGCCGACCAATGAGCGATGAACAATACCGTGCCACCAAACAAGAAAGACAAGCGCGTTTAGATGCCATTCTCGACAAAATCTCCAAACGAGGTTACGACGCGCTTAACAAAGAGGAGAAAGACTTTTTATTTCAACAGAGCAAAGATGTCTAAAAAGCGTAGATCTATCCTTTCAGTGCCCTTTAAACTGGCCACAGCATTTACCCTGATCGGATTGCTCTTCAGTTACCTTGCGCCTTTTATCCATCCGTCGACCATACCGTCGCTTCCTTTTTTTGGACTTAGTTATCCGATTTTTCTTGGCCTTACGTTTCTATGGCTTGTCATTTGGAGTATTTTCAGATCTCGTTGGGCTATTTTTTGTCTACTTACACTGCTCATCGGTGGTAAACTACATTTTAGGAATTTCTCCTTGATGGCCAGTGATTCAGAATTACCAGCTGCCGAAGGCCTCAAAGTCTTGAGTTACAACGTAAGGCTTTTTGACCTCTTCAACCCCTCTTTTGAAGATGCTCTGAACGCCCGCAACGAAATATTTCAGTTCATAGACGACGAGCAGCCCGATGTCCTTTGCTTGCAAGAATTTTATCGCCAAGACAAACCCACCCGCTTTGAGGTCATGGATTCACTCAACGGCATCATGCAGACCAAAGACTACCACGAGCGCAGCGCACACAAAAGGCGTACCCGCGAAAACTACGGTATTGCAATGTTCTCTAAATATCCCATGATTGCTAGAGGCGACGTCATGTTTGAAACCCAAGGAGTCAAAGATTTCAATTATTGCATCTTTGCCGATATTGTCAAAGGCACCGATACCTTCCGCGTCTATAACGTGCACTTGCAATCTATTCGCTTGCATACCGACCCTCACATCGAAGGGGAAGAAGTCCAAACCTATGGCAGTAAAAAAGGCGCCATAGCCGTATATCGCAAATTACGCGGTGCCTTTGAAAAACGAGCC
>ENA-ORCY01001436-ORCY01001436.1-marine-metagenome-genome-assembly--contig:-NODE-1436-length-11123-cov-3.063733_pt1 | contig 11123 bp, 10 predicted proteins | sample MGYA00248634_ERZ508507 | MGnify/ENA primary metagenome ERZ508507 (study PRJEB26178, sample SAMN06266269) | marine metagenome | isolation source: Columbia River Estuary | place: USA:Columbia River... | reverse complement strand
CGTTTCTAGACGTAAAGCTTTTCGGACTCGAGGTCGATCATCTGCTGACCGTGTCGATTGGCCATTGCGGCGAACATCAAATCACCGCGATCTGTTTGTTTAACAAGCACAGAAGCGACGATAGCCATGATGTAGCCAGCAGCACTAAACAAGCGGTACTGCGACCATAATTCGTTTGATTCAAGCACAACTTTGTTTTTGCTGAGGCCAGCACTGTAACGAGAAACAAGATCTTGCTCGAATTTTCTTCGGTCGTCAACGTTAAAACTGGCACCGATGAAATAGCTCAGATCGCTGACGCCGGGCAACGCCGCGACGGTTTGCCAATCAACGACTTTGACATCTATTTCGCCATCACGAGTTATAAACAGCAAGTTGTCTAGCCGAAAGTCGCGGTGAGCAATTGTCGCAATCTTCGGGAACGCGGCGTTGTACTTTTCGATGTTGGCTACCAATCGCTCGCCTACTAGCAATAGTTCTCTCGAGATTTTTCCTTCAAACCGCTCGGCGAAAGTTGGGAATACTGAACGCAACAATTCGCCACCTCCGTTATCGGTTCGTCCTGAGTGTGTCGGAAGCCAGGTAAAGTCGCCCAACGACTTTGATCCCCAAAGTGGCGCATGAAGTTTCACCAGTTCATCAATCGCCGACACTGCTTGTTGATAAGAAGCGCCAGCAATCTGGTCGCCCTGTGTTGAACCCACGATGTCTTCGAGAACCAGCACAAAGTCATCGTTTACGGCGTCGTACCAAACATGCAAACACTCTGGGGCATTAACCCAAACATGAGACTTCAAAGACGAATAAAAACTTGTTTCAAGTTCGTAACAGCGAGTGATCTTTGAAGCCGCACGACTACTTTGACTCTGCGATGGCACTTTCACTACGACACTGTTCGCATTTTGCATTATCGGTTCACTAAATACAACTCGGTAACTTTCTGCCATTTGACCAGTGCCAATTGGTGAAACTGATCTGATATCTAGTTGCCTATTGTTCGTCAACTTCGCGAGTGCTGCAGATAAGTAGCCGTCACTAATCCCTTGATGCGAAGAGATTGTGCTCACACACAAAACCTTAGGATATAAAGATGATCTCGTTCAAAGTTGCACCGCTTGCTGATTTAGAGCAGCACTGGCAACAAGCAGCCGAGTGGTCGTTTGAAGCATGGCAACACGAGTTTCCGAGCGACACCGTGCAGACGTATTTAGATCAATATGCACTCGCCCGAAGCAAGCCAGAGCAACTTCTAGAAGTATTCGCCGCCGTAACTGACAACGACCAATTGCTCGGCGTGGCGACACTTGTTCACGACGATGAATTACCAGATGCGTTAGAACCTGGCCCGTGGTTGGCAGCCGTCTTCGTCACGCCAGACGCGCGCAAATTCGGCGTAGGTTCTGCTCTAGTTGAACATGTAGTTAATCGTGCCCGCGAACTGGGCTACACGAGACTGTTTTTATATACAGAACACCAAGAAAACTGGTACGCGTCAACAGGCTGGGTGAAAATTCGAGACACAATATTTTTGGGGCTGCACCACACTGTGATGCAATTAGATCTCAGCGGTCAAACGCCCAGCGCACTTCAACAGTAACCGTCACTTCTTGAGTGCCAAGATCTACAACTGTTTTTGTCGACTCGAGAGAGTCTGCAGTTGCCATGTCTCGCAACCATGGTTGCGGTATTGAAGACGAACCTGAAAACTCGCGAACCGAAATGACATCACCCAACTCGACGTCGAGAAGATCGGCATAATCTTCAGCTTTCTTTTTTGCCAACTTGATCGCATTCTCACGAGCTTGCTCAAGTGCATCTGACGTGTCAAGCAAAATTGGGGCGAGAGTATCAATCGTCAAATCAGTGCCAACCAAAAGCAAGACTGCATCAACAACTGAGCCTGCTTCTTCGGTGTCTCGTAACGTGACAGCGAACGACTGCGAGGCCCGAAAGCCGATCAAAGTTTGTTTGCCTTCTGGCGAATACGAATACTCGGGATACACGCTCACGTTTTGCGTAGAAATATCTTCTTTGTCGATTTTCGACTCGTCAAGGGCCTCTCGGGCTTGGTTTGCCAAAACATTGGCGCGCTCACTTGCTGACTTGCTGGTTGCCTCGACAGCAAACACAGAAAAATTGAACTGCACGCCATCTGGCACAACTTTGACAGAACCAGTCGCGTCAAGAGTTACACCGTTTTCAGTTACCGCCGGCACGTTGTAAGTGTCGCCGCCGACGTCAAGCCCACAACTCGCAAGAAACATTGATGCAACGACGGCTACGAAAGAAACTTTTGAGACTTTAGACATGATTTCCCCTCACTATTGCTTGGCTTAATTCTACTTGCGTGCAAGACGCGAGGTCACCAAGGCAATCTTGTCGTCAGGCTGAACTACTGCGACTCTCACATTGTTTGCGCCACCCGCACCGTAAAAGTCACCCGGGCTTACGAGTGCACCACCTTCTTTTGCAACTCGCTCGGCGAACTCCCAACCATCTTTAGCGTCGAACCACAAATAGAAACCGCCACTTGGCATATCAATGTTGAAACCCGACCACTTTGACAGCACGGTGGCAAGAGTTTCTAGACGGTGCAAATAAACATCACGTTGCAATTTGACGCTTTCGTCATCACCAAACGCAACTACCGCGGCTGCTTGAGCAGGACCAGGCACGAGCATGCCAACGTGTTTGCGCACTTCTTTTAGATAGTCGACGATTTCTTTGTCGCCTGCGTAGACACCGACACGAACTCCCGCCAAATTCGAACGTTTCGATAATGAATGCAATGCAACGACACCCTCTAGGCCGTGTTGCAAAATAGTCTCAGGTTTGCGCGACCACGTGAATTCGACGTAACACTCGTCGCTGAACACGGGCACGCTATTTTTGCGGCCCCATGTGGCAAGAGCTTTTAAGTCATCTAAGTCGCCTGTCGGATTATTTGGCGAGTTGCTCCAGATCATCAACGCACGTTTTACATCACTGGCTGAGATTTTTGAAGTGTCGATTCCTCCGGTTGAGGTCATCGGTACGGCCACTGGTCGACAACCAGCCAGAATTGCGCCCATCTCATAAGTCGGATACGAAACTGCAGGAAACAACACTGTGTCTCGATCAGGCGATCGAAGTTTCAAATATTGTGGTGTTGTTGCGACAAACTCTTTGCTGCCGATGCAAGCAGCGATCTGCGAAGTCGGAACCGAAATCTCAAACTTGCGTTGCATCCATGCTTGAGCGGCATTGCGCAACGCATCTGAGCCAATGCTGGGCGGATAACCCCGCTCGGCGTTTGAACTCGAGAGGGCCGCGACAACTGCTGGCGCAGGCGCATCGCATGGGGTGCCAATCGACAAATCAACAAGACCGCCCTCATGTTTTTGAGCGAAAGGTTTGAACTTGTCGAGCCGATCGTATGGATACGGCGGCGGTGTAAAGCCCTGTGTCATTTTCGCACCACAAATTCACTGAGTCGCCCGGCGCTGGCGTCAGCAAGACGCGCCCGCACGCGCATTGCATTGTCTTCGTTAGCAGTTGACACAACTTCACCTTCTCTATGAACCGTCGCGACGATATCGCCGCGGTCATACGGTATTAACAATTCAATCACCGTTGTCAGGGCACGCATTCGATCACCGATTGCCAGCAATAACTCGTTCATCCCGTCGCCAGTCATTGCCGAAAAGGCGACGGCGCCACGGTGTTCGTACACGAGTCGTTTGGCTTCATCTGGATCAAGGTCTGACTTGTTGATAACCAGAAGTTCTGGAACATTCTCGGCGCCAATTTCTGTGAGCACTTCTCGCACTGCGGCAATTTGTCCTTGCGGATCGACCGCCGATGCATCAACAACATGCACCAGCAAATCACTGTTGACTGCAACCTCGAGTGTGCTCTTAAATGCTTCAATTAGTCCGTGCGGCAAGCGGCGCACGAAACCTACGGTGTCAGACAAAAGAACTGGCTCACCGCCAGGAAGTGCGAGTCGGCGTGTTGTCGGGTCAAGTGTGGCGAACAACCTGTTTTCGACGAGCACACCTGCACTTGTGAGTCGATTTAGCAATGACGACTTACCGGCGTTCGTGTAGCCGACGATTGCTACTGAACCCAGACCACTGCGCTCGCGACCTTTGCGCTGTTCTTGTCGTGTCTTTTGTAAATTGTCGAGTTCGCGATCAAGTCGACTGATGCGTTCGCCGATGCGACGACGGTCAACTTCAAGTTTTGTTTCACCAGGACCGCGGGTACCGATACCGCCCGCCTGTTGCGACAAACCTGCCTTTGCGCCGCGTCGAATGCGTGGCAGTCGGTAACGAAGCAACGCCAGTTCTACTTGTGCTTTACCTTCAAGCGTGTGCGCATTTTGCGCAAAGATGTCGAGAATTACCGCCGTGCGATCTAGCGCCGTGCGACCTAAAAGTTTTTCTAGATTGAACTGCTGAGCAGGCGCAAGTTCATTGTCAAATACGACAGTGTCAGAGTCAAGAGCAAGACAAAGTTCTTTTAATTCTTCTGCTTTTCCTTTGCCGATGTAATAGGTGCTATCTGGCGACTCACGGCGTTGCGTAACTCGGGCAACTTCATCGGCGCCCGCAGTGTCAATTAGCTGAGCGAGTTCGTCGAGCGATTCTTGCGTTTCGTCGTCAGTGCGGTCAGACATTGTGACTGCAACCAAGATGATGCGCTCGCGAATACCACGCGAAATAAGTGTTGAACCGAGCGCCTCCTGATACGGGGTGTTCACAGAACTAGCTCGAGGTTGTGACGCGAAGAAAAATTTGCAGGACCAATCAACGTGACGTGACCAGCCTGAGGGTGATTCAGTCGCACGCTCGCATCACCGCCTGGTTGATGAACGAGAACCTCGCGCACCGATGCAGGCACGAGGCCCCACTTGCTGGCTGCCCATGCGCTTGCACAAGCACCCGTGCCACAGGCCTGGGTGATGCCAGCGCCACGTTCGTGCACCCGCATCGTGATTGCGTGACTCTCGGGACCTGGTTCAATAATTTCAAGATTGACCTGAGGAATTTTTTGGCCGATTTCAAGCAAGTTGACGATCGCGACATCTTCGACACCCACAACCGAGTGTGGGTTACCAACAGACAGGTGCATTACTGGTCGATTTGGATCACTGCCAATTGATAGCCAATTTTGCGGTGGACGAATCTCTTCGATCTTGCCCATGTCAACGCTTGCTCGAACTTCGTCTTGCGAAACCGGCTCAACGTCAACTATTCGTAGTCCGGCGTCTGTCAGCACCGTATATGAAACCGACTCTTCGTGACCGTCAGCGTCAAATGCTGCTTGCGCCAAACAGCGAATACCATTGCCGCTCATCTCAGCGCGCGAGCCGTCTTGATTGAACAACTGCATCTCAAGTTTGAAATCGTCGTGGCGCGACAAAAGCAACAGCCCATCGGCGCCAACACCGTCTTGTCGATCACACCATTGCTGTGCAACTTTTGACCAGTTGATTTTCGACGAGTCGATTTTTTGTAAATCAGCCGAACTATCTCGAGTTATTTGAGACGTGTCGAGAACCAAAAAGTCATTTCCAAGACCGTGATGTTTCGTTACGACAACTTGCATGATGTTTGATGTCTAGCGTAAATGCTTGGCAACAACAGGCACAATTTCTGCAACTGGATCTTCGCTGATTGAAACCCATTTGATGCGCGGATCGCGCCTGAACCAGCGCTCTTGACGAACGGCAAACTGTCTGGTGTGAATGATCGTTTCTTCGACAGCCTGATCAAGGCTCATCTTGCCGTCGAGATGCAACAACAATTCTTTGTAGCCAAGCGCTTGTGCTGCCGTGCGCGACAAGCCATCTTTTGAGTTGCGCAATGCTGTGACCTCTGACAGCAAACCCTCGTTCATCATCGCGTAGACACGATCTGCCACTCGCTGGGCGAGACGGTCGCGGTTCCAGCGCAAACCAATCTGTACGACACCGTTTTCTGGATATGCGCTCGTACCCGGACCAAAACTGCTGAAGGCTCGCCCGCTACCGATACAAACTTCGAGTGCACGAATAATTCGTCGACGATTTGAGCGCTCGATTTTTTCGATGGCAATTGGATCAAGCTGCGCGAGTTGCTCAAACAACAAAGCTGTGTTCGGCTCTTGCTCAAGTGTTGCTCTGGTTTCTGGAAACTCGCCAGGCAGAACCAAATCGTCAATTACCGCAGTGAGGTAAAGCCCGGTACCCGCGACCAACAAAGCCCGACCGTTTTCTTTGTCGACTTTAGATAAAGCCTCGGTAGCGCTTTTCTTGAACTCTGCCACCGTAAATCGTTCGTGGCTATCTACAAGGTCAATGCAATGATGTGGCACCAGACTTTGATCGCTCAAAGTTGGCTTAGCAGTACCGATGTTCATGTCTCGATACACCTGCATCGCATCGACTGCAACAATGTGAACCGGGTTTTGCGAATTAGTTTGCTGTTGCGCCACTGCCATTGCTACAGATGACTTGCCACTCGCCGTCGGGCCAACAATTACAACAGGCTTGCGTGCTTGGTCAGTCATGATTGGCGCTTGATTGCAATCGCGAATTAATTCGCACTCGATACAGCGAGGCGCAACTTGTGTTTCGGGGCTTCGCCGACTTCGACGAGTTGCCCAGACAAATGAAAGCGCGCCGCGGCGGTAACTTCGACTTTGGCGTACGTACCGACGCGCAGACTCTGGGGTGAGCTGAAATGCAAGATCTTGTTCTGTCGCGTGCGACCCGTTGTGAGTTCAGGGTTCTTTCTGCTCATTCCTTCAACAACGACCTCTTCAATGCGACCGATTCGCTCACGATGTTTCAAAACCGCCGAGTGATCGAGCACAATCTTTAACCGCTCGTATCGTTCGACTGCCACGGCTTCATCGATGAACTTGTCGGTCATCTGAGCGGCTTGTGTGCCTGGTCGTGGTGAAAAGATAAATGAGAACGCCGAGTCAAAACAAGCTTCGGCACAAACTTCGACGGTCTGCAAAAAGTCTTGTTCGGTTTCACCCGGAAAACCCACAATCACATCGGTTGTAACAGCAAGGTCGTTGATCATTGTGCGAGCCTGCTCAAGACGTTTGAGATATCGCTCGGCGGTGTAGCCACGATGCATCAACGCAAGAACATTGTCTGAGCCTGACTGCATCGGATAATGCAAGTGTTCAACAACTGTCGATGTCTCGGCCATCGCCAGCAAAGTGTCTTCGCGCATATCTTTTGGATGCGGACTCACGAATCGAACTCGCGAAATGCCCGGCACCGCGCCGACACTGCGAAGCAACTCTGCAAATTGTGGCTTGGGTTTGACCGAGATGTCGCCAGCCGCACGAGCCGACATCGAGAGATCTCGACCATAACTATTTACATTTTGACCAATCAAAGAAATTTGAGTAACACCGCTCTTGACGAGCTTCTCAACTTCAGCCAAGATCTCGGCGCTAGGTCGCGAAATTTCTTTTCCGCGCACGGCAGGCACGATGCAATATGCGCAGGTGTTGTCGCAACCAATTTGAATAGTCACCCAAGCGTTGTATGAAATTTCTCTGCGCATCGGCAATGCACTCGGAAACATCGTGTGGTCGTCGAGAACCGCTTCTTCAAGAATCTCTGTAACCGGCCGCCCGTAGCGCGTCTCTTCAAGCAACTCGGCCGCCCGATGCACGTTGTGTGTGCCGATTACGACATCAACGTATGGCGCTCGCTGACGAATCAAGTCTCGATCTTTTTGCGCCAAACAACCCGCAACCAGAATTTGGCGACCGTCTTGTTCTGTCTTCCAATTCTTTAACTGGCTGAGCGTGCCATAGAACTTGTCATCTGCATTTTCACGGATGCAACAAGTGTTGATAACCACAACATCGGCAGTCGCGACACTGTCGACATTGGTCATACCGTCTGACTCAAGAAGACCTGAGATGCGTTCAGAGTCGTGCTCGTTCATTTGGCACCCAAAGGTGCGAACGAAATAGTTGCGGGTCACGACTTTTCTATTTTACAGGCGCAATTTCAGCGAGCGCCCCAACAACGCACCATTGCCGACAGGTCAATAAAGACCTGTCGGCCGCAATGGCAGTCGCGTTGTTGTTAGAGCTCGATTGGCTCGTCGTCTTTAGCGGTGAACGCTTTTTTTGAAGCTTTCTCGGCTGTGACTTTGGTTGGTGTTGCCTTGACTTCTTCAACAACCTCTGGGGCAGCCTCAACCACCGGCATTGACTGTTGACGAACCCGATCGGCCATCTGCACCATCACTTCGGTGTTCTCAGCCAAGAACTGTTTTGCGTTCTCGCGACCTTGACCAAGTTGCTCGCCGTCGTATGTGAACCACGCCCCAGATTTCTTGGCGATGCCCATTTCGACTGCCATGTCAAGAACTGCGCCTTCGCGACTGATGCCTTTGCCATACATAATGTCGAATTCGGCCTGCTTGAACGGTGGCGAAACTTTGTTCTTCACAACTTTCACACGTGTGCGTGAACCCACAACTTCAACGCCGTCTTTGATTGTTTCAATACGACGAATGTCGAGACGAACAGAAGAATAAAACTTGAGTGCCCGACCACCAGGAGTTGTTTCTGGTGAACCGAACATCACACCGATCTTTTCGCGCAACTGGTTGATGAACACAGCGACGGTATTTGACTTGTGCAAGTTAGATGTCAATTTACGCATTGCTTGACTCATTAATCGAGCCTGCAAACCCATGTGGCTATCGCCCATTTCGCCTTCAATTTCTGCACGTGGCGTGAGTGCGGCAACCGAGTCGATAACGACTACGTCAAGTGCGCCTGAGCGCACCAACATGTCGACGATTTCGAGAGCCTGCTCACCGGTATCTGGCTGTGAGATCAAAAGATTGTCGGTGTCAACACCGATTGCTTTTGCATACACAGGGTCCATTGCGTGTTCGGCGTCGACGTAGGCGCAGATGCCGCCGTTGCGTTGGGCTTCGGCCACGATGTGCATCGCCAAGGTTGATTTACCCGACGACTCTGGACCGAAGATTTCGACAATTCGACCGCGTGGAACGCCGCCGATGCCAAGTGCGATGTCAAGTGGCAGCGCGCCTGTTGGGATGAAGTCAATGCCAAGGTTTTGCTTTTCGCCCATGCGCATGATCGAACCTTTGCCGAACTGCTTATCGATTGCCCCAAGGGCTACTTCGAGGGCTTTATCTTTTTCGGTGCTCATTTTGTATTGCCTTTCGCTTGGTTGTGTTAAATCGCTATTTATGGGGGAATTGGTTTAGTTGATGAATTTGGCACCCTAGGTAGGGGGTGTTGTAGGCAACCCTACACACGAACAGATGTTCGGTCAAGCACCCTCAAAGCCATATATCACAAGCACTTCAGGCGTTCGCTACGAACGATTATTAGTTGCTTGAATTACTGGCTCGAATTACAGCCTGTTCGTCTGCTTCAAGTGGCCGCATCATTAGGTCGATTGCCAGCCATGTTGTGTACGAAATCGGATAACCAAAAACACCGACAATCAAAGTTACTGCAACGGTCGAGATCAGCACCGGAAAAATTGCAATATCTGGATAGCTAGCCACGACACCGATGGCAAACGTAAAAATTAACGAACTACCTGTCACGATGAAATTAATTGCCAATGCTCCGAGCATGAAACCATCTGTGTTGCGTTGCCACACAAGATTGCAACCGCGACAAGTGTCTTGCGTGCGAAACCACGAAGTGAAAAATGCACCGCGAGCGCCACAATGTGGACAACGCCGAATTAATCCGCGCAAGATCATGCGCCATGCTGATGGTGTTAACGATGGTGAAGTCTGCACCATTAAATTGCTTTTTAGATTAAAAGTTCGTCAACAAATTCTTGAAAAACATTTGCGTAGTTGAGAGTCTCAGCTTCGCCATGCAAAATTGAAATTAACCACTGCTCATCGAGACCTGGAGGAAGAAGTACTCCGCGGTTGATGCCGTGTATCCATTGAGCAAATGCGAGATCAAAATCAGTTGCCTTGTAGTCGCGATAATTCTGAATTGGTTCACGCGACCAAGTGATGCAACCTTTGGCGCCGAACTGCACGACGTTTGCATCTACGCCCGCGCGATCGATTACATCGGTGCATGCATTGACAAGTCTTGTATTCAAGTTGATTGCTTGCTGGGTTGCTTCACGCGTGCAGACTTCGCGCAAAACTGCTTTTGCTGCGGCCATGCACAATGGGTTGCCGTTGTATGTGCCGAGGTGCACCACACTGCCGTTTGTGATCGTGTCCATATATTCTTGTTTGCCGCCGAATGCACCCAATGGCAGACCGCCACCAATTGATTTTGCAAGTGCGACAAGATCTGGTGTTACGCCAAGTGCGCCTGTTGCTCCACTGAAACCTGCGGTGATGCCAGTCTTTACCTCGTCAAAAATCAAAAGTGTGCCGTAGCGCTGTGTGATTTCACGAACTGCTTGCAAATATCCCGGCAACGGTTTGCAAATTCCGATGTTTTGCATCACTGGTTCGACAATGAAACAAGCCACATCACCGTTGCGCAAAACATCTTCAAGCGCTTCAGGATCGTTATATGGCACAACAATTGTTGTCTTGAGTGTGTCTGCTGTGATGCCAGCACTCGAAGCCACAGAGAATGGCTTTCGCGCGGGGCCAGCAACTGCAATTGGTGGCTTCATCGAGATCATTACTTCGTCATGATGGCCGTGATAACCGCCCTCAACTTTGACGATTTTGTCGCGGCCCGTTGAAGCGCGAGCAACACGAATCGCGTCCATCGTGGCTTCGGTGCCTGAGTTAGTGAATCGCCACATCGGCAAGCCATAGCGTTCGGCCAACATCTCGGCGACTTCGGCGTTGTCTTCGCACGGCGAGACGAACAGCGTGCCCAAATCAAGTTGTTGATCAATCGCACGGCGCACAAGCGGGTGCACATGGCCAGCGAACAGCGCGCCAAAACCCATGTCGAAATCGGTGTATTTGTTGCCGTCGACGTCTTTCATCCACGAACTGCCGGCTGAGGCAATGACGATTGGATGCGGGTCGTAGGCCTGAAAACTCGACGGTACGCCCAGCGGCAACACTTTTCGGGCTCGAGCGTTAGCGCGGTGCGAACCTTTTGTCCGCTCGGCGTAGAGCCCAAGCTCTCGG
>ENA-ORCY01001425-ORCY01001425.1-marine-metagenome-genome-assembly--contig:-NODE-1425-length-11181-cov-2.311059_pt1 | contig 11181 bp, 8 predicted proteins | sample MGYA00248634_ERZ508507 | MGnify/ENA primary metagenome ERZ508507 (study PRJEB26178, sample SAMN06266269) | marine metagenome | isolation source: Columbia River Estuary | place: USA:Columbia River Estuary... | reverse complement strand
GTTTCCCCGTCTACAACTTTTATGAACTGTGCAAAACCAACGACTTCGCCCCATGCTGCCTTAACACCTGGTAGTTCCTGGATTTCTTGAATTCTTTCATCAGGGATTTTCTTTACTTCGAAAGATATTGGTCCCTGTCCTCCATCTCCACTGAATCCTTGAGCAAAATCTTCTTGAATGGGTTGAACTACTAAATCAATACCCTCATAAATTCCAGAAAATAAATTATCAAAAGCTGATTTGTTACTTTCAGAGAAGATATTTGATGCAATGATTACAGCAACACCAAGAATTATTGAAGAAGTAGTTAGAAATATCCTAACTGGATAAGTTTTGAGATTCTTCCACGCAATTAGAAAAAGAGGGCGTTTTGTAAATCCAAACATTATACGTTCGTTAAAGCTGTAACCTCTGCAACAATTTCTTCTTGTGTTGGTTTTTCTAAATCACTAGCTATTCTTCCATCTTTTAACATTACAACCCTTCCAGCAAAAGATGCTGCATATGGATCATGGGTCACCATAACTATTGTTTGATTTAATTCTTCTACAACAGATTTCATAAAGGTTAATAGCTCTCTACTTGATTTTGAGTCTAAATTACCTGATGGCTCGTCTGCGAATATAACTTCGGGCTTTGTTGCCATCGCACGAGCAGCTGCAACTCTTTGTTGCTGTCCTCCGGAAAGTTCATTTGGCCTGTGTGAAAGCCTATCCGCAATATCAACAGTTTCTACTACCTCTTTGACCCAATCCATATCAGGTTTTCTACCTGCAATAGATGCAGGGAGTGTAATGTTCTCTTCTGCAGTGAGGGTTGGGATCAAGTTGAATGCTTGAAATATAAAACCAAAACTATCTCTTCTAATTTTTGTTAGTTCTTTATCATTTAGAGTCGCAATGTCATTTCCTTTCAAAAATATTTTTCCTGATGTGGGTCTGTCTAGACCTGCGAGGCAATGTAGTAGTGTAGACTTTCCTGAACCAGAGGGACCCATTATTGCAGTAAATTCATTCTCTCGGAATTCGATATTGATATCATCAAGAGCGGTTACGCTTGTTTCCTTCTCACCATATATTTTTGTTAGATTGTTTGCATTAATAATCTTTGCCATGACGTCAATATTAGGTAAAAGACAGATATACCTACATTTGGTTACTTTTAGTTAACAAACTTTTTACATTCTTAGGCTTTACTTTTAGCAATCACTTTGTTTAAATAGTGTTTATGTACAAAGTAAATAACTGGAGCTGGTGGATTCTGCAACCGTAGGTGCCTAGTTTTATATATTTATTTTGACCGGGCACCGCCCGGTTTTTTTATTTAGATTGTCACTGAAAATAAATTTCCGGGCTAAACCCACAAAATTGTAATTGATTCTATTTAGGGTGAAACAATCATTCGTGCAAACTCAAAACCACCGTCGTGCTCTTCTATTTCAAATTCTCCAGCAATTGTAAGTTCGATTTCTAAAATATTTTCTTTGTTGGGTTGAACTATAAAATGTATGTCATACCCGTGTACATGGATCTCTGTTTCAGAAGTAGAACTAAAGTTTAACTCAATTTTTTCTCCTAAATTAAAATTCAGTACTTGAAGCTGTTCGGGTGCTGAACTTGGTACTGCGACCTCTACTTCGTCATGATGGCCTTCTTCGTTATGACCTTCTTCGTTATGATCTTCTTCGTCGTGACCTTCTTCGTTATGATCTTCTTCGTCGTGATTATGTCCGACGTCTATGTAATCATGGGCAAGTGCAGAAACTGTGCCTCCAAAAATTAAACCAAACAATAAGAATCCTGTTTGAAGTCCGTATCTTGTTTTTTCAGATGAGTGAATTGTTGGGACGATATCACTTAGAGCAATATAGATAAAAAATCCCGCGATTCCGCCATATAGATAACCCATCGGTATATCTAAATCTCCACCAATTTGGTAAGTTAGTACTGCGCCAATAATTGTTGTAGAACCTGAAAGTATATTACGTATTATTGTCTGTCTTTTAGTAAATCCAACTCTTAGTTGATTACCAAACTCACCGACTTCTAAGGGTATGTCGTGAGCAACTAAGGCAACTGTTGCAACTAATCCTGTATCTCTCCCGATTAAAAAAGCACCCCCTAAAGAAATACCGTCAATCAGGTCCACAGGGTCAAGCACATTGCCTTCTGACTTGCTCATCTTCTTGCCTTGGGCATCGCGCACCAGGCCGTGGATGTAAACATGTTTAAACGGCACGCGACCCGTGAAGTGCGTGGTCATCATGATCATTCTGGCAACCCAGAAGAAGATGATGTCGTAGCCTGTGACCAATACCGATGAAGGCAAGTACAAGTCGTAGTCTTGAGTTTTGTTGCTGCCTGAAGCGGGGACAGCCTCGGGCCAACCCATGGTGGAGAACGGCACCAACGCAGAGGAATACCAAGTGTCAAGGACGTCTTCATCGCGCTTGAGTTTTTTGCCGGGGCCTTTGGCATCGGCTTGCGCTTGCGCTTCAGCTTCTGACTTGGCCACATACACATGGCCTTCTTCGTCGTACCAAGCGGGAATTTGATGGCCCCACCAAAGCTGGCGAGAAATACACCAATCTTGAATGTTGTTCATCCACTGGTCGTACGTATTGACCCAGTTTTCGGGGACAAAATTCACTTGACCGGTGTGCACGGCATCAATGGCTTTTTGTGCAATGCTCTTGCCGGTGGGGTCTTGCGGGCTGACTTTGTTGACCGCCACAAACCACTGGTCTGTGAGCATCGGTTCCACCACTTGGCCGGTACGGGCGCAAATGGGCAGCATCAGTTTGTGCGGCTTGATTTCGATCAGCAAGCCTTGTGCTTCCAAATCTTTGATCACGGCCTTGCGGGCTACAAAGCGGTCCATGCCTTGGTAGGCTTTGGGGCCGTTTTCATTGACAGCGGCCGCCAATGTGAAGATGGTGATGAGGGGCAGGTTGTGACGCATGGAGCATGCGTAGTCGTTGGCATCGTGGGCGCCCGTGATTTTGACGCAACCGGAGCCAAATTCACGGTCAACAAAGTCGTCTGCAATGATGGGAATTTGGCGATCGCACAAAGGCAAATTCACTTTTTTGCCCACCAAATGTTTGTAGCGTTCGTCTTCGGGGTGAACAGCCAACGCGCCATCTGCCAGCATGGTTTCAGGGCGGGTGGTGGCAATGGTCATGCCTTTTTGCATCACGCCGTCAATGTGTTGGGGGCCGTCTGCAAACGGGTACAAGATGTAGTGCATCTTGCCATCGGCTTCGGTGTTTTCCACTTCCAAATCGGATACGGCGCTTTGTAGCACAGGGTCCCAGCTGACCAAACGTTTGCCGCGGTAAATGAGGCCTTGCTCGTACAACTTCACAAAGGTTTCTGACACCACTTTGGACAACTTGTCGTCCATGGTGAAGTACTCGCGCGTCCAGTCGACGCTGTCGCCCATGCGGCGCATTTGCTGCGTGATGGTGTTGCCCGATTGCTCTTTCCATTCCCACACTTTGGACACAAAGTTTTTGCGTGCTTCAGCGGGTGTGGGGCCCATGTCGTGGCGGCTGATGCCTTGGCCTTGCAACTGGCGCTCCACCACAATTTGAGTGGCAATGCCGGCGTGATCGGTGCCTGGAATCCAAGCGGTGTTGAAGCCCATCATGCGGTGGTAGCGCGTGAGGCTGTCCATGATGGTTTGGTTGAAGGCATGGCCCATGTGCAGCGTGCCTGTCACATTGGGGGGTGGCAACTGGATAGCAAAGTTGGGCGCATCAGAATGTGGCGCCTGGCTGCCACGATGTCCAGCAACGCCATAGCCGCGTTTTTCCCACTCAGGACCCCAATGGGCCTCAAGGGCAGCGGGCTCAAAAGACTTGGACAGGCTCTCAAGGCCGGGTTGCTGGATGGCGGGGGTGGTCTCGTTGCTCATGGGCTGGGTATTTAGAGATTGCCAAGGGGCAATGTCAGGAATGGACTAAAGCTATGATTTTACTGGGCTAGCGCCTAGTTTTCGAGGCTCAAGGCAGTATCTGGCTCAGTTCTTGGCCGATTCAATGCAATCTCGAAGGATTGAAGCTTCGCCAACTTGATTGGCCAGCAGCAAAATCAAGCGCATGTTGAGCTGCTCTGATTGTTCTGAGCTCAACCCCTCGTGTGCATTCAGCAGTTGCTCATAGAAGCCATCCGCGTCTTGCAAGTTCAGTTCTGTTTTCATCATGGTCAGTCCGAATTGAATCAAAGGCACAAAGAAGTGGCTACCGCGGCAATCAAATCGCCGTTCACACTTTTGCCGGTGTCGGCCAAATAGCCATCAGGTCGAATTACGGCCCAACCGCCAGCAGGTACTGAAACACACGCGCTTTGCAAATGGCCATGTGGGTCCCAAATGTGTTCCCGGGCTTGGGCGCTATCTCCTTTGGCAAGGACTTGCACACATCGAACAGGCAGGCCAGAAACGCTGAGCTCTTGAAGTCTTTTGAGGGATGCTTTGGATTGCTCGCCAAACACCAAAATGAGCAAACGGCCGTCGGCCCATTGCAACAGGTCATTCAATGCGCCGGTTTTGCCGGGACGCCATTGAATCTTGACGTTTTGCACAGATGTTCCGCCAGTCTCGCCGCAGACGCGCGAGCCGCGATAGGTGTTGGCCACAGCCATGCGCCCAGTGTTGATCAGTGAGCGTGCGAAAGGAAATTGCTTGGCCAAGCTGATGGTGGCTTTTCGAAAGGCGCGCTCTATGCCATCTGCAGGTCGTAAAAACCGAGCTGTGCGGCGCGTCACTTTGACGTTCTCTTGAGCAGCTTCTAGCCGCTCGTCGTTGTAACTCTCAAGCAGGGCTTCGTCAGCGTGACCGCGCAACACGGCAGCCAATTTCCAAGCTAAATTGTCGGCATCAGCTACACCTGTATTGCCACCTCGTGCGCCAAAGGGGTTCACAATTTTGGCCGTGTCGCCCATGAAAAACACCCGACCCATGCGCAATGTGGTGAGGCATTGGCTCTTGTAGGCATAAGGGCCCACCCACACAATGTCAACCTTCACCTTCTTGCCAAATTGACGCTCTAAGCGCTCGCGCACCACGTCTTCTCGGCTGATGTAAGCCGCATCGGCATTGGGTTCCATCTGGTAATCAATGCGCCACACATCGTCGGCCATCAGGTGTTGCCAGACCGCACGGTTTTCATTGAAGGGCGCTTCAATCCACGTATGGCGCTCGGTAGGCGGGTGTGTGTCAAAGCGCACATCGGCAATGCACCAACGGTCATCGCCTTTTTTGCTTTCCATGCCGACGCCAGTCCATGCGTGAAACGGGGTGTGCGATCCCGTGGCATCGATCACATGGTCGGCTTGAAGTTGGTAAGTGCCTTCAGGTGTTTCAACGCTGAGTGTTGCAAAGTCTTTGTTTTGCTTGAAGGCTGTGACGCGCGATTGCCAGCGCAAATCGACAGACCCCAGTTCTTGAATCCGCTCTACCAAGTAGCCTTCAATGTAGAACTGTTGGATGTTGATAAAAGCGGGTTGCTGTGAAAGACTGAAATTGCTTTGTTGTTTGAGGTCAAAGTTGTAGACCTCATCATTGCCTGCAAATGTCCGCCCCACACTCCACTGAATGCCTTTTTTGGCAATGCGATCGAATATGCCCAGTTTTTGAAAAATCTCCAGTGATTTTTGGGTGTAACAAATGCCGCGCGAGGAGGCGCCCTTGACCCCCACGGTGTTGTCTTCGTCCAAGAGAACCGCCTTGATGCCCAGGTTGGCCAAGGCGCAAGCCAATGTCAGGCCTGAGATGCCGCCCCCCACAATGACCACCGCATGTCGCAAAGTTTTGTTTTGAACCAACTCTGGCGGTGTCACAAAAGCATATTCGGGCAGTGTGTAACCAGTGCCTTGAGTGAACTCATAGCCATTGGTGAATTGAACGTCTTGAAAGGAGGGGGTGTTCATGGTTTCAACGCATTCCTATTTTCACATTGCCAAAAACCGATTGCGCTTCACGAGGCAAGCAGCGCCAGTATTGTTCGCTGGCTTGCACCACGCCTCCCAATTCGGCAGCCGCTTGCCATGCCCAGCGGGGGTTGAACAAGAAGGCTCGGGCAAAGGCAATGAGGTTGGCATCTCCTCTTTGCAAAATAGCTTCTGCTTGTTGAGCCTCCGTGATCAAGCCTACTGCGATGGTGGGCAGGCCGGATTTGTCTTTTACTGTTTTGGCAAAGGGCACTTGGTACTCAGGGCCAATGGCAATTTTTTGTTGAGCCGCCACACCACCAGAAGAAATGTGAACAAAATTCGCACCAGCGGCTTTAAGCCGAACAGATAAATCAGCTGTTTCTTCTGGCGTCCAGCCGTCTTCGACCCAATCGGTGGCCGAGAGGCGAATGCCCAAAACACCATTGAACTTAGCCCGCACAGCGTCAAAAATTTCGCGAATAAATCGTGTGCGATTTTCAAAAGAGCCCCCATAGGCATCGCTGCGCTTGTTTGAAATAGGCGATAAAAACTGGTGCAGCAAATAACCATGCGCTGCATGCAGTTCCACCATTTCAATGCCCATGTCTTGCGCACGCTCGGCTGTTTTCACAAAGGCATTTTTGATGCGATCAAGCCCCGCAGCATCCAATTCTGTGGGAGGCATTTCGGTGCTCAGATGTGGCAAAGCACTGGGCGCCAACGCTTGCCAGCCGCCATGTGCCGAATCGAGCAGTTGCCCCCCATGCCAAGGGGCAGCGCTGGAAGCTTTCCGGCCTGCGTGGCTAATTTGAATGGCAACGGGCACGTGGGGAGCCAGTTTTCGAGCCCGACCTAATTTGTCTTGCAAAGCTTCGGCCGTAGCGTCATTCCACAAACCCAAACAGCCCGGGCTGATGCGTCCTTCTTCGGTGACGGCGGTGGCTTCTAGAATGACCAAGCCTGCGCCGCTGTTGAGCAAAGAGGTCCAGTGGGCCAAATGCCAATCGGTGGCTCGGCCGTGATCGGCTGAATACTGACACATCGGGGCAATCACGATGCGATTGGCCAACTTGAGGGGGCCGTTGGGGGCGGGGAGTTGGTACTCGGAAAAAAGAAGACTCATGATGGTTTGCTTTGAGTTGGCTGTCTTGAATACTTTGCGATGAAAATAGACACAATTTGAGGCTAATGCCTTTGCCTGCAAACTACTGTCACCTGCAAGATAATTGAGGCATTAAAGGATTTTGCACATGTTGCTTCTATTGTCTCCTGCTAAATCGTTGGATTACGACTCTCCGTCTGAGAGCGTGCCCCATACCTTGCCCCAATTCGTCTCGCAATCTGCAGAATTGATAGAGGTATTGAAACATAAAACGCCAGCGCAAATTTCTGAACTCATGGATTTGAGCGACAACTTGGCTGCCCTGAATGTGGCCAGATATGAAGCATGGCGCCCTAAATTCACGGCTAAAAACTCAAAACAAGCGGTATTGGCTTTCAACGGTGACGTCTATGACGGCTTGGAAGCCAAATCCTTGAAACCCAAAGACCTTGAGTGGGCGCAAGACCATGTTTGTATTCTGAGTGGTTTGTATGGCGTATTGCGTCCCTTAGATTGGATGCAGCCCTATCGCTTGGAAATGGGAACAGCCTTGACCAATTTGCGTGGCAAAAATTTGTACCAATTTTGGGGTGCAAGCATTGCGCAGCATCTGAACGCGCAATTGCTGAAAGACAAAACGCCAGTCGTCGTTAATTTAGCGTCGCAAGAGTATTTCAAGGCGGTTGATCAAAAGGTCTTGAAGGCGCGAGTCATTGAATGCGTGTTTGAAGAATACAAAGGCGGCAAGTACAAAGTGATCAGTTTCTTTGCCAAGCGCGCGCGTGGTTTGCTGGCGCGGTATGCAATTCAGAAACACATTCAAAATCCAGAAAAGTTGAAGGACTTTAACCTGGAAGGCTATGCCTATGAGGACTCTGAGTCAGATGTCAATCGTTGGGTTTTCCGTCGACGCGAAAAGGGTGCGGTATGAACCAGCCAGAGCAATCGCAGCTGGGCAAAAACAGCGCCTATGTCGATCAATACGATGCGTCCTTGTTGTTTCCAATTCCCCGTGCTGTCAAGCGCGAAGAGTTGGGCATTGTAGGTTCGCCTATTTTCTTTGGTGCAGATTTGTGGACTGCGTTTGAGCTCTCGTGGCTCAATCTGAAGGGCAAGCCTCAAGTGGCCATTGCGCACATCACGGTGCCCGCAGAAAGCACTCACATCATTGAAAGTAAATCTTTGAAGCTGTACTTGAACAGTTTCAATGCCTCGCGCTTTGTCGATGTGCAAGCGGTGCGTGATTGCATGCGAGAAGACTTGGATACAGCTTTGTGGCATGGCGGCAAAATTCTGGCGCGCTGTGGCGTCAAAATCATTCTGCCCGAAGAGTTTGACAAAGAGCCCGTGCATGAATTGGATGGCCTGAATTTGGACCGCATGGACATTGAGTGCACACACTATCAGCCTGCGCCAGAATTGCTCAAGGCGCAACAAGATGAAGCGCCAGTGACTGAAACATTCGTGAGTCACCTGCTTAAAAGCAATTGTTTGGTCACAGGCCAACCCGATTGGGGGAGTGTTCAAATTTCATACTCGGGCGATCAAATTGATCAAGCAGGCTTGCTGCAATACATTGTGAGCTTCAGAAATCACAATGAGTTTCACGAGCAATGCGTAGAGCGCATCTTCATGGACATTTGGACGCGGTGCAAACCTTTGAAGCTGTCGGTGTATGCCCGTTACACAAGGCGGGGTGGCTTGGACATCAACCCATGGCGCACCAGTCACCCCCAATCACCGCCCAAAAATATTCGCACAGCGCGGCAATAAATTGAGGGCGACACAAGCTTGCTTTAGCCCAGAGTTTTAAAGCCTTTGAGCGGGGCAAGTGGCGGAAACTTCGCAGGTCTTTTTTCTTTGGCGGCTGCAATGGCTTCACGGATATGCGGGTTGCTCCAAATGGCGCCTTGCAGCCAACCCATTTGGCGCAAACTGTCTTCTACGCTGTGATCGCGAGCATAGTTCAGGGCTTGTTTGGTACCCCAAATGGCCACAGGGGGTTTGTTGGCCATTTCTTTGGCGCAAGCCAATGCGCCTGCCACCATGGCCTCTTGTGTCTCAAACACCTGCGTGACCAAGCCGTGCTTCAAAGCATTTTCAGCACTCAAGCGGCGGCCGGTGTAGGCCAATTCTTTGACCAAACCCATGGGCAACAATTTGGGCAAACGCTGCAGTGTGCCCACATCGGCCACCATGCCAATGTTGATTTCTTGAATGCAGAAAAACGCGTCTTGCGACGCATAGCGAATGCAGCAAGCCGTGACCATGTCGACCGCACCGCCAATACAGCCGCCATGAATGGCTGCAATCACTGGGATTCGCATGCTCTCAAGCAGTGTGAAGGTGGTCTGCATATCGGTGAGAGAGTCGTAGATGGCCGCACGGCCCTCTGCGCTGTCTGCGTCCATGGAGATGTCGCTGGAGAAAGTTTCGAGGGCCATGCCTGCAGAAAAATGCTTGCCAGTGCTAGAAATGACCAAAGCCCTTGCCTGGCCGGCATCGTTCAATTGGCGTAGCACCGTATCCAGCTCGCGCCAAAATGTAGGGTGCATGGTGTTGAGCGACTCGGGCTTGTTCAGCACCAAATGTGCAACATGGTCATTCGTCGTCAAAGAAAAGCAATTGAGTTTGTCCATCGGGGCTGGCCTCGTTGAGTTCGGTGTTTGGAGATTGTTGCAAACTGTAGCTTGCGTTGGGTTCGGGTGCTGTCCCGTGTTTGACCAAAGACCCAACGCGTACGCCCAGCAATCTGAGTTTGCGCGACAAATCTACCCGCTTTAAACACAGGCCCGCAAACTTTCGAATCTCTTTGGCGTCTTGTGTGTAAAAGGTGAGAGTTTGATCGCGTGTCACGCTTTTGAAATTGTCATAGCGCAGCTTGATGCCGATGGTTTTGCCGTCGTAGCCCTTGCGCTTTAAATCGGCGGCCAATTGTTGGCAAAGCCTGGTAAACACCTTGCCTAATTCTTCTTTGTCTCGCACAGCATGCAAGTCGGTTTCGAAGGTGGTTTCTCGGCTGATGCTAACGGGCTCGCTTTCGGTGCTGATGGGTCGGTCGTCACGGCCCCAAGCCGCCTCGTGCAACCATGCGCCATACACTTTGCCAAAGTGCGATTGCAGCCACTGAAGTTCGCAGGCGGCTAATTCGCCGATGGTTTGAATGCCATGCAGTTTGAGTTTCTCATCTGCTTTGGGGCCCACACCATTGATCTTGCGGCAACTCAAGGGCCAGATGGCCGTTTGCAAGTCTTCTTCATGAACGACGGAAATGCCATTAGGCTTGTTGAACTCGCTGGCCATTTTGGCAATCAGTTTGTTGGGTGCAACGCCCACAGAGCAGGTCAGGCCCGTGGCTTCAAAAATGCATTTTTGAATCAAGCGTGCCAACACCCTGCCGCCTTCACGTTGGCCGCCCGGCACCTCTGTGAAATCAATGTAAACCTCGTCTACGCCGCGGTCTTCCATGAGCGGCGCAATTTCCGTGATGATGCCTTTGAAGACTTTCGAGTAGTGCCTGTATTGATCGAAATCCACCGGCAACAAAATGGCTTGAGGGCAGAGTTTGGCGGCTTTCATCAGCCCCATGGCCGAGCCAATGCCAAATTGCCTGGCCGCATAGGTGGCCGTGGTGATCACGCCGCGACCGGTATAGCCCTCAATGCGCGGGAAAAAATCCAAGGGTATTTCAGACAGATTGTCGGCAGACCATTCGAAGTCAGGATGGGCTAAGCGCAAGCGCCCCAACAGGTCATCTTCTTTGCGTCTGCCACCGCCGATGACCACGGGTAGGCCTTTGAGTTGGGGGTAACGCAGCAACTCGACGGACGCATAAAAAGCGTCCATGTCAAGGTGGGCAATGCGCCGTGTGAGTGGCGATGGCGGTGCTTTGATGTCAGTCACAAACTCAAAGCAAAGTGAGAAACTTTATTGCGGAAAAGTGCCTGGCAACAAGATGCTCTTGTCAACCGTGTCCATTTGTGTGCGGCCGCAAAAGGCCATGGTCAAGCTCAATTCGTTGTGAATAATTTGCAGTGCTTTTTCTACACCAGGCTGGCCCATGGCGCCAAGGCCGTACAAAAAAGCGCGACCAATGTACGTGCCTTGTGCGCCCAATGCGCGAGCCTTCAACACATCCTGACC
>ENA-ORCY01001417-ORCY01001417.1-marine-metagenome-genome-assembly--contig:-NODE-1417-length-11225-cov-2.323376_pt1 | contig 11225 bp, 8 predicted proteins | sample MGYA00248634_ERZ508507 | MGnify/ENA primary metagenome ERZ508507 (study PRJEB26178, sample SAMN06266269) | marine metagenome | isolation source: Columbia River Estuary | place: USA:Columbia River Estuary... | reverse complement strand
TAATAAATATGTAAATATTAGATAACTTTTCATTCTTATTTGAAAATAGTCCGTCATAAAATACAAAAAAAGCTTGTCTTACTCCTATAATGACATCTTTACTGGTTAAAGATTCATTTCGTTTAATCCCATTATCAAATAGTTGAAATAAAGTTGAAAAACTAACAAAATGCTTTTGTGCACCGTTTGAATATCGGTGTGCCCGCAAAACGCCATGGTGATGTCCAGCTCTTTGTGCAGAATCTGCAGCGCCTTGGTCACGCCGGCTTCTCCCATGGCGCCCAGGCCGTAGACCATGGCGCGACCAATCATCGTGCCGCGCGCGCCCAAGGCCCAGGCTTTGAGCACGTCTTGGCCGCTGCGAATGCCGCCGTCCATGTGTACTTCAATTTTTGAGCCTACCGCATCGACAATGGCGGGCAAGGCTTCAATGCTGCTTTGAGCGCCATCAAGTTGGCGGCCGCCGTGGTTGCTCACAATCATGGCATCGGCACCACTTTCAACAGCCAGGCGAGCATCTTCAACATCTTGAATGCCTTTCAAAATGATTTTGCCGCCCCAGCGTTTCTTGATCCACTCCACATCACCCCAGTTGAGGCGCGGATCGAACTGCTGGGCTGTCCAAGCTGAAAGTGAACCCATGTTCTCAACGCCTTTGACGTGTCCCACAATATTGCCAAACTCGCGGCGCGATGTGCCCAACATGCCCAAAGCCCAGCGCGGCTTGCTTGCTATATTGATCAAGTTGGCGATGGTTAATTTGGGCGGCGCAGATAAGCCGTTCTTTAAATCTTTGTGACGTTGACCCAAAATCTGCAAATCCAAGGTAATGACCAAAGCTGAACAATTCGCAGCACGTGCACGCTCTATCAGGCGCTCAATGAAATCTCGATCTCGCATGACATACAGCTGAAACCAGAAGGGGTGGCCATCCGTGCCCTTGGACACATCTTCGATCGAGCAAATGCTCATGGTTGAAAGCGTGAAGGGAATGCCAAATTTTTTGGCAGCTCGTGCGGCCAATATTTCACCATCGGCGTGTTGCATGCCAGTCAGGCCGGTGGGCGCAATGGCGACCGGCATGGCCACCTGCTGCCCAATCATGGTGCTTGTTGTGCTGCGATTTTCCATGTTGACCGCCACACGCTGACGCAATTTGATTTTTTGGAAATCACTTTCGTTAGCGCGGTAGGTGCTTTCTGTCCAAGAGCCGCTGTCTGCGTAGTCGTAAAACATGCGCGGTACACGTTTTTGTGCCAAAACACGCAACTCTTCAATGGTGGTGATCACAGACATTTTTGATTTCCAATTCTTGTTGTGCTAGTCAATAGGCGCGGCATTCAAGCGGATTAGCTACAGCTGACGCTACCGCAGCCCGACATGGTGACATTCTTGATGACAGAGGGATCGGCCAATGTTTCTGTTTCGCTGTCAAAGCTCACAGATTTCAAATGCAGGGCCAAGCCAGCGTCCATTGATGCGGCGTGTTGCGGAAACCATTCAGCCAAAGCCTCAGCCAAGCGAGAAATGATTTCTGGGTCGCCTTGCACATAGTGCGTTTCTACCGCGCGCATGGTTTCCAAAATGGTGGCGTGCTGGCCTGCATGACAGTTGTCTTCGCTAAAGCCTGTGGCCAACATCCAGCGATCTTCTTGGGCGAAATGCTCAACGGTGTGATTTAAAAATTCACGGTACAAATTCAATTGCTCTGTTTGTGGTGTGAGCAACAAGGCGTTGAGCATGGTCACAAACTCTTCGTGTGTGTGGTCCATGCGGCCATCGCCAGTGTGCAAGTCAGCAGACCAGTTAAGACCAGCGGCATAAGGCGATACCGCAGCTTGTTCAATTTGATTGGTTTCCATCTTGACCTCTGTTTAAAAACCCAAACGCGCATGATGACGCGCAATTTGTTGTCTGACTTGATCTGGCGCAGTGCCACCTAAAGTACTGCGGGCATTCAATGACCCCACCAAGCTGAGACACTCAAATACATCAGCTTGAATGCCAGCGTTGAACTGTTGCAAAGTGGTCAGTGGCAGTTCGCTCAAGTCTAAGTTTTGCGTTTGCGCTGTTTTGACAGCATGTGCAACCACCTCATGCGCATCGCGGAAGGGCAGTCCCTTCTTGACCAAATAATCGGCCAAATCGGTGGCCGTGGCATAGCCTTTTTTAGTTGCAGCTTCCATGGCTGCAGCGTTGACGCTGATGCCGCCCTCTTTTTGGCCCGTTTGTGGATTCAATTGTCCACCGATCATCTCGCTGAAGATTCGCAAGGTGTCTTTTAGAGTGTCCACGGTGTCGAACAAAGGTTCTTTGTCCTCTTGATTGTCTTTGTTGTAGGCCAGCGGCTGGCCCTTCATGAGCGTGATGAGTCCCATGAGATGCCCCACCACACGGCCAGTTTTGCCACGTGCCAATTCGGGTACGTCGGGGTTTTTCTTCTGCGGCATGATGGAACTGCCCGTAGTGAAACGGTCGGCAATTTTCACGAAGCCAAAGTTTTGGCTCATCCATAAAATCAGTTCTTCGCTCAAGCGACTGATGTGCACCATGCACAAAGAAGCAGCTGCTGTGAATTCAATGGCAAAGTCGCGGTCGCTGACGCCATCAAGGCTGTTTTGGCACACACAAGCTTGGCCCTGCTCATCGACCATGCCCAAACTGCGAGCAACGCGCTCGCGGTCAAGCGGATAAGTGGTGCCAGCCAATGCGGCAGAACCCAAGGGCAGGCGGTTGGTGCGGCGACGCACATCGGCCATGCGTTCAGCATCACGCGCAAACATTTCGACATAAGCCAACAGATGATGCGCAAAGCTCACGGGTTGCGCCACTTGCAAATGCGTGAAGCCTGGCAAGATAACTTCCACATTGCGCTCAGCCACTTCGATCAATGATTTTTGCAAATCGTTTAACAGCGCGCTGATGAGGTCTATTTCGCTGACCAACCACAAGCGTACATCGGTGGCCACTTGGTCATTGCGGCTTCGGCCTGTGTGCAGACGTTTGCCTGCATCGCCCACAATTTGCGTGAGGCGAGCTTCGATGTTGAGGTGGACGTCTTCAAGGTCCAGCTTCCAATCAAACTGACCCTTGGTAATTTCGTCGGTAATCTGCGCCATGCCGCGCTGAATGTCGGCCAGATCTTGGGTGCTGATGATTTTTTGGGCCGACAGCATTTCGGCGTGAGCCAGACTGCCCTGAATGTCCGATTGCCAAAGTCGCTTGTCGAAAAACACGCTGGAGGTATAGCGCTTGACCAGGTCGCTCATGGGCTCGGAAAACAAGGCCGACCAGGCCTGGGACTTTTGATCGAATTGGTTTTTAGACATTTCCAGATTTTATCGGTTTGCGGGGCTTGTGATGCCTGCGGGCAACTTAACAGGTCTTTTGTCGTGCTAGCATTTGATTTAATTGAAAAATTACGAACAAGTCACTGCTTGATACCCCTTATGTCCTCCAATTTACAGCGCCCCATCGTCATTGCCACGCGTGAAAGCCGTTTAGCCTTATGGCAAGCCGAGCATGTCCAGGCCATTCTTCAGTCTCGCGGTCACACGGTGCGGCTACTTGGCATGACCACACTGGGCGACCAAATTTTGGATCGAAGCTTAAGCAAAGTGGGCGGAAAAGGCCTCTTTGTGAAGGAGTTGGAAGTGGCGCTTTCAGAGGGTCGGGCCGACATAGCCGTGCACTCCCTCAAGGACGTTCCCATGGACATGCCAGAGGGCTTCGAGTTGGCCTGCGTCATGGAACGAGAAGACCCCCGTGATGCGTGGGTGTCTGGCCAATACGCCACTTTGATGGACTTGCCGCAAGGTGCCGTGGTGGGCACGTCCAGCCTTCGCCGAACCGTTTTGCTCAGAGCACTGCGCCCTGATTTGAAAATTGAGCCTTTGCGTGGCAATTTAGACACGCGCTTGCGCAAACTGGACGAGGGCCACTATGCCGGCATTATTTTGGCTGCAGCGGGTTTGAAGCGTTTGGAATTGTCCAGTCGAATTCGCCATGTCTTTGACACTGACCAAATGTTGCCAGCGGCAGGGCAGGGTGCCTTGGGCATTGAAATTTGTACTGGCCGAGCCGACTTGATCGATGCCTTGAAGCCCTTGGCCCACTCAACTTCTTGGTTGGCCGTGGCGGCAGAGCGTGCCGTCAGCCGCGCCATGGGCGGCAGTTGCTCCATGCCTTTGGCGGCGCATGCCACATTGTCTGGCGCCACACTCAGCCTGCGTGCTGCTTGGGGTGACCCAGAAGGCTCAAGCACCTTGGTCACGGCTCAAACGGTTGCTGATGTGGGCAGTCTAGAGCAGGCTGAAAGCTTAGGGACTCAAGTTGCGGCAGAGCTGAGGCGCGGCGGTGCCCACTGATTCAGCCCGCCACCAGGCCATGACGCAAGTTGTGGTGACACGGCCTGAGCAAGATGCAAGCGCTTGGATCGATTCATTGAATGAAGCTGGTTTCAAAACCACTCGATTTCCATTGCTCCAATTGACTGAGTTTTTAACGACTCAAACTGCCTTAGAAGCTTTGGCGCTTTTAAAACTCAGCCAAGCGGTCATGTTTGTCAGTGCCAATGCCGTTCGATTTTTGGCGCACGCACTTCGTCATCACCCCGATTGGGTTGATCACTTTCAGGTAGCGCGTGCTTGGTGCACGGGTCCGGGTACAGCGGCCGCTTTGGCGCAGTGTGGTGTTCCTACCGGCCAGATTGATCAACCTGCATCGCACTCAAAACAGCTCGATTCAGAGGCCTTGTGGGATGTCGTGGCTTCCCAAGTGGTTCAAGGCATGAATGTGCTGTTTGTTCGCGGTGCTGATGAGACGGGAGCGACAGCTGGCCGAGACTGGTTGGCCTTAGAACTTGAAAAAGCGCACGTCAAGGTTACTGCCGTTGCTGCCTATCAACGTACCCCCACCCAATTGACAGAGTCTCAAAAGGCCCAAGTTCAAAAATTCATCGCTGACGGTGCCATCTGGGTCTTCAGCAGTTCAGCAGCCCTTCAAGCCCTTGTCACTCAATGTCCGCAAGCCAATTGGTCAATGGCCAAAGCCACGGTCACCCATCCCAGAATGGCTGACTTAGCTCAAAAAATAGGTTGGGGCGCTGTTGCTATTGCCCCACCAGGGCTCAGATCATTGCAGGCATCTATAAAATCCTTGGCATGAGCACTGAAAATTCCAAGGAACCCACTGTCCAGCCTTCGACCACATCGATGCAGGACACAGGTGCGCAAAAACGGCCCTTGTTATTTTGGTTGCCTGTGCTGTTGGCTGTCGTGGCGGTTGTATTCAGTGGCCTGCTCTGGGAAAAGCTTTCGCGCATTCAAGGCCAACTGGCAAGGCAAAGTGCAGATGCAGGTCAACAATCTCTGGAAGCCAAAGCTTGGGCCAAGCAAGCACAAGACAGCGTGAAAGACAGTGCTGCCCGAATGGCCTTGGTTGAATCTCGGTTGGGCGAGGCTAGCTTGCAGCGGGCTCAACTGGAGGAGCTGATTCAAACTTTGTCGCGCTCACGTGATGAAAACTTGATTTTGGACATTGAATCTTCTCTGCGACTGGCTCAGCAGCAAGCTCAATTAACCAGTAGCTTGGAGCCTTTGTTGGGCGTTCTCAAAACCGCTCAATCGCGCCTTCAAAGAGCCTCCAATCCGCGCTTGATTGGCATTCAACGCGCCATTGACCGCGATCTTGAGCTTGTCAAATCAGTTCAAATTACCGATTTGCCTGGCATGTTGTTGGTGTTGGACGAAATTGTGGCCTTGGCCGATGAGTTGCCCTTGGCCAATGAAATGAACCGACCTTCGTTGACCCCCTCCAAATCGGCTGATGCCAATCCGGCCACCCCTCAGAATTCGGCTTGGTGGCAAACAGTGCTAGACCGTTTCATGCTTGAAGCGCGTGGCTTGTTAAGGGTCAGTCGCATCGACAGTCCTGAGGCAGCACTCTTGGCCCCTGAGCAAGGATTTTTTCTGCGTGAGAATTTGAAACTCAAATTGCTCAATGCAAGACTGGGTCTGTTGGCCAGACAAAACGATGCAGCCCGCGCAGACATGCAAGCAGTCGCCATCGTCTTGAAAAAATATTTCGACCCAGGCGCTCGCAAAACACAACATGCACTGCAATTGTTGGAGAAAGCGCAAGCATTAAGCAAAGGCAATGCTATTCCAAGACTCGATGCCACGATGGCTGCATTGGCCACGGCCTCCTCTGGAAAGTAAAACGGCATGCGTGCAGCACTTTGGCTTGTGAGTTTGTTTGCGGTGGCTGTGGCCACGGCCTTGCTGGCTTCAAACAACGTGGGTACGGTTGCCATTTTCTGGGCACCCTACCGCGTCGATCTCTCCCTGAATTTGGTTTTGTTTGGGCTGGTCATGATTTTATTGACCTTGCATTGGGCGCAACGGGCACTCACAGCCTTGTTTGAGTTGCCTCGGCAAGCCAAGCGCTGGCGCTTGCAACAAAAGGAGCGTGCAGCACATGGTGCTTTGCTCGATGCCATGGCCCAGTTTATGGAAGGCAGATTTTTGCGTGCGCGCAAATCTGCCGAGCTGGTGCTTGTCAGAGAAAAGTCTTTGTCCGACAGTGGCGAAATTTTGGAGCATGCAGGCGCCTTGCGATGTGTCGCTCATATTTTGGCGGCCGAATCTGCCCATGCATTGCATGACAAAGTCACACGGCAGTCTCATCTGGATCAGGCCTTGCAGGAACCTGCTGGCGGCTCTGCCCCTCTGCGGCAAACCCTGATTGAAGGCAGCATGCTGCGTGCCGCTCGCTGGGCACTGGACGACAGAGATGCTGCAGAAAGTTTGCTTTGGTTAGATCGCTTGCCACTGGGTGTCTCACGTCGAACATTGGCCATGCGATTGCGACTGAAGGCTGCGCGCTTGGCAGGTGAGTCGTCGCAGGCTTTGGACACCGCGTTGCTGCTCATCAAACACCGCGCCTTTGCTACAGAAGCTGCCGAAAGCATGATTCGCAGCTTGGTTTTTGAATTGATTGCAAAAACCCATGAGTCAGGACAAATGCAGCGTCTTTGGACCCGTCTAGGAGAGGCGCAGCGTCAATCACCCGATCTGGCCATTCAAGCTGCACAGCATTGGCTAAGCCTCAAGGGAGACCCAGTTGTCACGAGGGCTTGGTTAAAGCCCATTTGGGTCAGATGGCAAGCAAGCCCCCAGACTTTGTCCAAGGCGCAACAATTGAAGTTGACACAAGCTTTAGAGAAAAGCTTCACAGGACAAGATACAAGCGAAGAGCGTGATTGGTTGGCGCTCATTGAGTCGGCTCAAAAAAGCAATCCACGTGAACCTCTTTTGCAATTTTTAGCCGGACGCCTGTGCCAAAAAAGTCAGTTGTGGGGCAAGGCTCAGTTGCTTCTTTCACAAGCTGCACCCGCGCTAGAAGATCCTGTCATGCGCAGACAGGCATGGCGCTCATTGGCAGAGCTTGCCGAACAACGTGAAGATTTGCCGGCGGCTTTAGCGGCCTTGAAGAAAGCGGCAATGGAATAAAAAAAGGGACCCTCAGGTCCCTTTTTTTCAGAAGCAAGAACCTCAGGTTCTGTGCATCTTTTGGCCACTTGCTGCCATTAGAAAGGCAGTTTCATGTCGCTTAAGTCTTTGCGAGTTTCCACCAAGACCAAAGGGCCATCGTCAACAACCACTGCAGGCGGTCGAACACGAGGGACATGCTGAGCTTTAGGTTCGGCCGCAATGGCAGCTTGAACTTGTGCAATTTTTGCTGGATCAGAGTTGACCCACTGCAGACCTGAGTTTTCGGCGACTTGTACCAGGCTTGCCATGGGCAATTCGTAAGCTTGAACCTTGGGCAAGCCTGCAGATGGCGCCGCAGTTGGCGCAGGTGCTGACACTGCAACTGGCGCAGCGGATACAACTGGCGCTGCTTTGGCAATTGAGTCTATGGGTGCAGCGGTGCTTGCGGCACGGTCAAAGTAGGAGCGGGCAACAGGTGCTTCTTCTTGAGCTTGAACATCTTGCGAAGCTTGATCAGTTTGCAAATTCTCGGAGTTGTTGCCGTCGCCGTTGGGGCTGCGTTCTCTGCGATCGCGTCCATAACGATCGCGGGAGCGACGTTCTCTGCGTTCTGGCGTTCCATTTGCAGAATCTTGACGCTCTTCACCTTGAGATCCTGGCTCGGAAGCGCCATTGGACTGGCCGTCATTGTTGTAGTTCAACTCAGCTTGGGCTGGCCCGAGATTCTCTGTGTTGTCAGACGCGTTATTTTGTCGATTCGTGTCGTTGCTGCGACGTTCGCCGCGCTCACCACGTTCTCTGCGGCCTTCGCCGCGCTCGCGTCTGCCTTCCCCGCGTGGGGCTCTTTCTGAGCGTGCTTCATTGCGCGTGTCTGCTTGGCTTGAATCAGTGGCATCAGCATTGACATTTTGAGCGTCGACAGCGTTGTTGCCATTGGGGTTGGCGCTTTCACGGCGTTCGCCGCGCTCAGTTCGTTCCCCACGTTGACCATTGCGATCGCTGCGTTCTGCACCTCGGCGGTTACCGCCATTTTCGCGCGGCGCGCGTGTTTCAGTGCTTTCGTTGCGCTCGGTTGCGCCCTCAGTGCGTTCGCCGCGATCATTGCGATCGCCACGACGGCCGCCACGGCCACCGCGTCCACCTCGGCGATCGCCGTTGCGGTCGCTGCGTTCATTGCGCTCACCATCTTTCGGTGTGCGCTCGCCCCGCTTGCCTACATTGGTAGCAGGCTCTTCCTTGGCTTCTGTTGTGCCACCAAATAAGCGCTTGAGCCAACCAAAGAAACCACCTGTGCTCTCAGCTTTCGCAGCCGGTTGACGGGTTTGAGTTGGGGTTGGCTTTGTCGATTCAGGCTTGGGCAAAGAAGCTGGCGCAGGTGCGTCAGGCAACACGCCTTTGATAACGGGTGTTTGGCGGTTGGTGGGCTCTTGTGAGCGGCGTGTGACGGTGGTGGGATCTTCCACCACTTCAGCCATGGTGTAGCTGGCTTCTATGTTGTCCAAGCGAGGGTCGTCGTGCTTCAAGCGCTCTAGCTTGTAGTGCGGTGTTTCCAAAGACTTGTTGGGAACCAGCAGCACATTGATGCGCTGTTTCAATTCAATCTTGGCAATTTCTGGACGCTTTTCGTTTAACAAGAAAGAGGCAACTTCTACAGGCACTTGAGCGTGCACTGCGGCCGTGTTGTCCTTCATGGACTCTTCTTGGATGATGCGCAAAATTTGCAAAGCAGAGCTCTCGGTGTCGCGCACGTGGCCGGAGCCGCCGCAACGAGGACACGGAATAGAAGAGCCTTCAGCAAGCGCAGGCTTCAAGCGTTGGCGACTCATTTCTAGAAGGCCGAACTTGCTGATAGAACCAAACTGAACACGTGCACGGTCTTGACGCAAGGCATCGCGCAGACGATTTTCGACATCACGGCGGTTGCGTGACTCTTCCATGTCAATGAAGTCGATGACGATCAGGCCACCCAAATCGCGCAAGCGCATTTGGCGGGCCACTTCATCGGCGGCCTCTAGGTTGGTGCGCGTAGCGGTTTCTTCAATGTCGCCGCCTTTGATGGCGCGTGCAGAGTTAACGTCAACCGACACCAAGGCTTCTGTGTGGTCAATGACGATGGCACCGCCAGAGGGCAATTGAACAGTGCGTGCATAGGCCGATTCAATTTGGTGCTCAATTTGGAATCGACTGAACAGTGGTGCGTCATCGCGGTAACGCTTTACACGCGGTGCAAACTCGGGCATGACATGGCTCATGAACTGCTGAGCTTGATCGTAGATGTCGTCGGTGTCGATCAGGATGTCACCGATGTCGCTGTTGAAGTAGTCGCGAATGGCACGAATGACCAAGCTGGACTCTTGGTAAATCAGGAAGGCGCCTTTGGCACCTTGCGTGGCGCCGTCAATGGCTGTCCACAGCTTGAGCAAATAGTTCAAGTCCCACTGCAATTCAGGTGCGCTGCGACCAATGCCTGCGGTGCGGGCAATGATGGACATCCCTTTGGGATATTCCAATTGGTCCATGGCTTCTTTAAGCTCAGCACGGTCGTCGCCTTCAATGCGTCGGCTAACGCCACCACCGCGTGGGTTGTTGGGCATGAGGACCACATAGCGTCCGGCCAAACTGATAAAGGTGGTCAGGGCAGCGCCCTTGTTGCCACGTTCTTCTTTTTCCACTTGTACCAAAAGCTCTTGGCCTTCGCGAATCACATCGTTGATACGAGCTTGGCTAACGGGTACGCCTTCGGCGAAGTATTGGCGTGAGATTTCTTTGAAGGGCAAGAAGCCGTGGCGCTCTTCGCCGTAGTCGACGAAGCAGGCTTCAAGCGAGGGTTCGACACGCGTGACGACCGCCTTGTAGATGTTGCCTTTGCGTTGTTCGCGGCCTTCAATTTCAATTTCGTAGTCGAGGAGTTTTTGTCCATCGACGATGGCCAAGCGGCGTTCTTCAGCCTGCGTGGCGTTGATCAGCATCCGTTTCATGATGCGTCCCTTCTTTTTCAATATGTCAGCAAAACCATCCCCGCCAAATGTGGCGTTGGGGTTGGATCACCTGTTTAACAACCAGCTCTCAAGGAGCCAACGGTGCCGAGACTGACGTTCGAAACGAAGGGAATTGCCAAAAGAATCCGACATTCATGGGCGCAAATTTGTCGCTGGAATGTGGAAAGGGGCGCGTGGAAGAATCGAGGCTGTGAGTGCGCGCAGGCAATGGTGCCTCGAGTGGCGCAAAAAGCCACTGCAAGAAAGACAGCAAAGATCCAAACAACACACTCATTTCGATTCAATCCGTTCAGTAGCTGAAAAGCTGCTGACTAAAAATATTCCGTATCTGGGTTTCAAAGCATCGGTCCAACCAAAAAGATCGTCTGCCACTGTTGGCCCTGGCCTTCAGTCTGCAGATTTCGCTCATGGCGGCATCGAACTTACGGCGCTTGTTGGTGGAGAGTGAACTAAACTCCTGTCATCAGGAATTCATTTCCATTCAAATCAACCACTTACAGCACAACGCCGGTGATTCGCATTATAGGGCCTCAAGCCACACATTCGGACATTTCTTCGGTCACATCTCCGGCCGTGGAGGTCAAATGGCTCACTGTGGACGAGGAGTCTGCCGGCCAACGCTTGGACAATTTCCTCATTAGGCACCTCAAGGGGGTCCCCAAAACGCACGTTTATCGAATCATCCGAAGTGGCGAGGTGCGAGTGAATAAGGGCCGCGTCTCTGCAGACACGC
>ENA-ORCY01001411-ORCY01001411.1-marine-metagenome-genome-assembly--contig:-NODE-1411-length-11244-cov-8.273574_pt1 | contig 11244 bp, 10 predicted proteins | sample MGYA00248634_ERZ508507 | MGnify/ENA primary metagenome ERZ508507 (study PRJEB26178, sample SAMN06266269) | marine metagenome | isolation source: Columbia River Estuary | place: USA:Columbia River... | reverse complement strand
TTGAAAGCTTAGCTCGACGTTTTCTAGGTCCAGAAGTAACCCGCGTCGAACACCAAGATCTATAAAACATAGGAGCAACACATGGCACGCAATGACGGACGACAAGTTAATGACCTGCGAGAAATTAAGTTCACTCGTGGATGGCTTGACCATGCCGAAGGATCTGTTCTTGTTGAGTTCGGTAAGACCCGCGTTCTCTGTGTTGCATCATTTTCACCAGGAGTTCCACGTTGGTTAAAAGATTCTGGAAATGGATGGGTTACATCTGAATATGCGATGTTGCCTCGTGCTACTCATACACGCTCTGACCGTGAGAGCGTAAAAGGCAAGCTAGGCGGTCGCACGCAAGAGATTTCACGTTTAGTTGGCCGCTCACTTCGTGCAATTGTGAATATGAAGGAACTTGGCGAAAACACAATTGTTATTGACTGCGATGTACTGCAAGCAGATGGTGGAACTCGTACTGCAGCTATCACTGGTGCCTATGTTGCGCTGGCAGATGCAATTACTTGGGCCAAAGCACAAGGTCATATCAAAGCAACAGCTAATCCTTTGAGTGATTCAGTGGCGGCTGTAAGTGTTGGAATTATTGATGGAGTTCCAATGTTAGATCTTTGCTATGAAGAAGATGTGCGCGCTGAAACAGATATGAATGTTGTTGTTGCTGGGGATGGCCGATTTATTGAGGTGCAGGGCACGGCAGAAGGTGCTCCATTTGATCGTGCACTACTTAATCAACTTCTAGATTTAGCTGTTGAGGGTTGTGCAACTTTGAGCAAGCTACAAAAAGAAGTTCTCGCAAAATAGTGCAACAAAGATTAGTTCTTGCCACGCGCAATAAAGGAAAGCTTGTTGAGTTCCGTAGAATTCTGGATGCTCTAGCACCGGGTGAAATCAACTTGGTAGGAGTTGATGAATTTCCTGACTTAGTTGACGTGGAAGAAACAGGATCCACTTTTGAAGAAAACGCTTTACTAAAAGCCAGATACACCGCTAACGCAACTGGTTTGCCCTCGATTTCTGATGATTCTGGATTATGTGTTGATTTCCTCAATGGTGATCCAGGTATTTATTCAGCTAGATGGGCAGGTACTCACGGAGATGATCAAGCTAATCTAGAAAAGCTTCTTAGTGAATTAAAAGATGTCAGCGATGACAAACGCACCGCACATTTCACTTGCGTTGCAGCACTAGCAATGCCTGATGGTCGCACCCATGTTGAAGAGGGCCTTTTTCACGGCCAGATCTTGCATGCACCAGTTGGCCAGGAAGGATTTGGTTATGACCCCATTTTCCAACCCCTGGGGATGAGTATTTCGAGCGCACAAATGAGCCCTCAAGAAAAGGATGCCGTTAGTCATCGCGGAAAAGCTTTGCGCCTAATTGCGCCTCATGTCATACAAATGCTGAGGAGCCTGGGGTAACCTTGTCCTATAGACGCGCGTTTTTGACGTGCGCACCACTATCCAAGGAGTACTCGTGGCCGTAAAGAAGAAGAGCGCAGCAAAGAAGAAGGTTGCTAAAAAGGCACCTGCTAGAAAAGCTGTAGCAAAGAAGTCAGCTGCAAAGAAATCTGTAGCTAAGAAAAAGACAACCGCAAAGCGCGCAGTAAAAAAGAGCGTTGCTAAGAAAACTGCGAAGAAGGCACCAGCTAAGAAAGCTGCTGCAAAAAAGGTTGCCAAGAAGAAGACAGCTGCAAAGCGTCCAGTAAAGAAGAGTGCAAAGAAAACTGCTGCACCTAGAGTTACTGTCACATCTTCTCGTCCAGTAGCTGCGCCTGTAGCAGCACCAGTCAAAGCGGTTGCACCTGCAAAGCCAACAGCTGCACCAAAGCAAGGTGCTTCAGGACGTGTTGTATTTGCTGTAGTAGTAGGAATTGTTTTGCTTGCAATGATCGTTTGGTCAAAGTCAGGCACAGATACTGATGATGGCGCAGCGCCTGCACCTTCTATGTCGCAATCTGTTGAAGCATCAGAGTCAGCTACACCAGAAGAGACAACAGCTGCAGTTGGAACAATTGAAGCTCCATCTAAGTTTGTTGCACTCAAGAGTGCAGATGGCTTAAATCTTCGCTGGGTAGCACCAATGGCCACAGAGGGTTTGACCGGCTATAACGTTGAGATCCGCGCAAATGGAACTGGTGATTGGACAACAATCGCAACTGTTCCAGCAGATCAACTAACTCAAGCTGTTACAAAGAGCGGTGATGCTGGATGGACTCAGTTCCGTGTGTCTTCTGTTTACTCAGATGGACAAACAGCGCCTGCAACAGTCTTTGGAATTCCAGGTGAGTTCAAGTAAAAAGTAATTAGTAAAGGACCCCCGCTTATCGGCGGGGGTTTTTTATTTCCCTAAGTTAATTATTTATAGCGTTGCAGTGATTGCATCAACATATGCACGAACACCTGCAGGAACTAAATGCACGCCATCAGGTGCGAAGTATTCAGGATGACCGGCTGAGATAGCGGCCCAATCAACAACTGTTGCTCCATATAAAGCAGCATATTGGGCAATCAGTGCATTGTTTTCATCACGCCAACCTCTAGGCACTGCTGTGTTAACAACAATGATTCGTGGCTGGTTCTTCACTTCTTCAAAGACAGCTGATACTTGATCTGAAGTTAATTTGTTGTTATTTCCTAAATTAAAGATAACCGTTGAATCTAGCGCATTAGCTTTGTCAGCTCGCATAACTTCAATGAGTTCAGGTGCTTGACGACCAACGCGCGCATTAATAATTGCAATATTACTTCGAGCATCTAACTCATAGCGGATTCCCAGAATCACAGAATCACCAGTAACCCATAAACCACCTTCTTGGGTTGCAGTTGGCTCACTTGGTTGAATTGGTTGTTCAAGCTGTTGCTTGATAATTGCCATCTCTTTATCACTTTGTGAAATGGCATTAGCGCTGATGTATGAGGTGCCTAAAATCAAGAGAAGTACTGAAGCTACAACCACGCTCTTTTGTCGTCGCTGAACATTCTTTGTTCGGTATTTCATTCCTTTAAACCAATACTCAACTAGTCCGCTTCGAACGGGGAGCTCGACCAAGCGCAGTGAGATGTCAGCCAAAGCAAACACAACCAAGATACGCAAGGCATATAGGGCCCATGGTGATCCTTCAAGATCTACTGCAGGGCGTGTTACTTGAAATACAACCCAGTGCCATAAGTAAATTGCGTAAGAGCGCTCACCAATCCACACGGCGACCTTATTGCTAAGAATTGGTGCAAATCGTGAAGCTGGATGAACGATGCTAGTCAGAATTGCGCAACCAAAAAGACCCGCAAGTGGGAAAGCTAATTTATAAAGAGTGGGATCGCTTTCATTAATTAAGAAAAAGGTTCCCAGTAGTCCAAGAAATCCGATTACGCCAATGCCATCAATAAAATCTTGCGCTCGTCTATTGACTTGCTCTTGAAGATTCTGAGGAACCCAACTCACAGCAAGAGCAGCACCTAGAAATAATCCAATACTGTGAGTATCCGTGCCGAAGTAAACGTGGCTTACTTGTGAGACATTTGCAGCGTCAACCTCATATGAGACTAGTAAAAGGGCAATACCTGAGATTGCGGCAATAAAGAGTGCAGCACCAGGGATTTTGGCTTTACCAAATTGGCGCAGAACGAGAAGCAAAATGAGTGGCCAGATTAGATAGAACTGAGCTTCAACTCCTAGTGACCAGGTGTGCTGTAGCAAGGGCGGCCGAGAAATAGTGTCGAAATAGTCAGTCTGTCTAAAAACTAACCACCAGTTCATTCCGCCAAAAAGTGCAAAGGGACTATCGCTAACAAAGCGACGCATAGTCTCTGGTGCCCAGATGCTGATATAAATTATTGTCACAAAGATCATGAACACAAGCGGTGGAAATAATCTGCGAATTCGCGCTTTATAGAATGCACGCAAATCTAAACCACCACTGCGCTGAATTGAATCTAGAAGCAAGCGCGTGATTACATAGCCAGAGATTACAAAGAAGAGATCCACGCCAAGAAAGCCACCCGGTATCCATGTAAAACCTAAGTGATAGAGCATGACTGCAATAACTGCTACAGCGCGCAAGCCATCAATGGCAGGGATATAGCGAATACCGCGGGGAGTGGACATAACTAATTACTTACGCGATGCAGATTTCTTTACAGCTGCTTTCTTAGCGGTTTTCTTAACAGGCTTTTTTGCGGCCTTCTTAGGAGCAGCGAGTTCTGGCTTAGTGCGCTGACTAGCAACACGGATTGGGCCGGTATTGATGATGGTGTCATCTGAATTAAGGTTTTCGAGAACATTGCGCTGTAGATCAGAAAGACGCGTGAATGCGCTCTCAAGACGTGCGCGCGATTGGTGAATTGCCGACTCAGCTGCATCAAGTGATTGTGTCTGAATCTTGTATAGGCGCTCTGCCTCAGTGATAACACTTGAAAGCCATTGGCGATAGTTAGTAACTTCTCCAGTTGCTTCACTCACAATGCGCTCACCTTCACGGCGTGCTGCAGTTGCTAGAGCAGAAGCTTCACGTCTCTTGCTTTCAATAAGTGATTCAGCTTCAACTTCAGCTTCAGCAATCTTGTCTGATGCTTCAGATTCAGCAGCTTGAATATATTTGCGCCCACGTGTTTCAGCACCACTTAAAATAGTGCGAGCTTTAGCATCGGCTGCTTCAATCTCTTCTTTTGTTGTGCGATTAGTTTCAGCAATCAATCGAGTCGCAATAGATTGCGCCTTGCTCTCACGAGCTTGCGCCGACTTGATCATCGACATCGCAGTCTCTGTAGCAAGAATTTCAAACTCTTCTCTACTCAATCCCGTGATGTCACGGCGTGATTTGAGATCAGCTAACTGAGATTCAAGTTCGCGAATGCGATCGACGGATGAAGGCGCTTGTTCTTCTTCGCCCTTAAATCCGACCCAATTAAGGAAGGAGTTTTTCTCAGCCATTGTCGTACCTCGCAACTCGTTGATAAGAGAGCCTTAGGTTAGAGCACGGCCTTACTTACTGTAAATCGCCACCGAAATCGCTATGTACTGCGAAATCCAGGCTGCCAGCACGAATATATGGAAGAGCTCATGGAAGCCAAAGTACTTTGCATCGCGCCCTGGACGCTTGAGGGCGTAGAAAATCGCCCCCACAGAATAAAACAGGCCTCCAATAATGATTGGAAGCAATATCCAAAGACCACCTGCACGGTAGATCTGTGGCATGTATGCAACGGCTACCCAGCCCAGAAGCAGGTAGTTAGCAACGTAGAGCCAGCGAGGTGCACCTAACCAAAAGACTCGCATCGCAACACCTGCGGCGGCACCAACCCATACAACCGATAAGAGAATCGTGCGATCGCGACCCTCTAATAGCGTGACTGCAAAGGGAGTATATGAACCGGCTATAAGTAAGTTGATATTTGCATGGTCAAATCTGCGCCAAATCTTTTTCTTCGCAGGCGACCATGGAACGCGGTGATAGACCGCAGAGACACTAAAGAGCAGGATCGCAGTGAGTGAATAAATTGCGACTGCAAATTTCAATGAGGATTTACTTAAAATAAATAGAATTAAGGAAGCAATGATGACAATTGGCGTTGCACCGAGATGAAACCAACCACGTAGTTTTGGTGGAGCAATCGGCTTTTCTATCATCTCCTAAGCCTAGGGCTATTAGTGCGATTCTGATCGCTCCACTACCAGAATTAATCTGTGCTAATCAACTTAAGATTTCGTACTGATCTAACGAGCAGTACTAAGAGTGCACACACCACAGTCACCCCTCCAGTAGCCCACAAGATGTTATGAACTCCGTAGTACATTGCTAGGGGCCCAGCAGCCACTACTCCTAGTGGGGCTAAGGCAAAAGACCCAAATGCGTCATAGGCACTTACTCGTGAGAATGACTCTTCCGGAATGTGTGTCTGCATCGCTGTATGCCAGTTGACCATAAGAACCTCCAGGGCAATTCCGGCAATGAAAGCACCACCCATTGTCAATAGAAGTGGTGCACTCATAGCTAGGGAGAAATTCCATAACGACGATAGTGCAATCACGACGATTGCAAAAAACATAGGTCTACTTACTACAAATTTAAGCGCAATTACTCCACCACAGATCATTCCTAGCGTGAGACCAGCTAAGTTGAAAGACCAGTTACGTGGCCCGTTAGAGTTTTCATTAAAGGCAAGCGGCCCTAACACTTGATGCAATGCCTCAAAACAGGCATTGATTCCAATAAATGCAACAACGATAGCTACCACCCATGAACGTGATTTGAATTCAAACCAACCATATTTGAGCTCTGTGAAGACTGAGGCTCGTTCACGCTTTTCCATAGGTGCCATATCTAAACGCCAGACTAAAACACCGGCGATAAAAAATGAGAGTGCATCGACGAGCAAGGCCCATCCAGAGCCAAAGAGAGTTACTAAGGCGCCTCCACTGAGTGCTCCAACAACATAACCAAAGTTGCTGAGGAGTCCGAGTACTGCGTTGCCATCGTTGAGTTTTTCTTTTGGAACTATCGCTGGGAGCACACCCAACATAGCCGGCCACCACATTGCATTTAAGATTCCGAATAGAAAGCCCATCACAACTAAAAGTGGTACAGAGGCAAAAGCAAAGATGAACGATGCTGCACTTATGGCAACAAAAAGGCTACCGAGCATATCCGTACCGCCAACAATTCGATTTCGCTTGAATCTATCGCCAATCACACCACCAAAGAGCATCAATGCAATCATGGGAAACAGACGGGCAAACATCACAATGCTTAAGTCTTTTCCAGTAGCGCCATTGAGGCTAAGCACGCCATATGCAAGTGCGATATCGGATAACCCATTACCAAAGTTAGAGATAAAACGCGCAGAGATTAAAGAGACAAAGCCCTTATAAACGCCTAGTTCGCGTAGTTGAGTTGTAATCATGTCGTTAGCATACCTATCGACAAATACTCCCAGCGCTGATAAGAATCTCCTATGACATTTAGATCTCCTATATTCGAACTCAGCCACACCTACATTGATGATGAAGCAGCCTTGAGCCCCATGGGTTGCACCTATCTGGGTAATGGACTCAACCAAGACAAACTCGATGATTTCTCAATCGCAGGTGCAGCAGTTTCAGCCGACTTAACACGTCAGACCCTTAAGAAGCTTCTAACATTAAAGCCCATTGATGAGATTGATCGAATTGCACAGACTGTTATGCAAGAGCGATTGGAATCATCCCTTGCTCTGCACGATAGCCAGGAGTCTTTTGTGTTGTGGAATGTTCTTACATCCCCTCCATCAAATGTGCGCTCAATTTTTGAATTGATGCCAAAGAGCACGGATAAAGATTTTGACAATATCGCTAAGCGTCTAGCGGCAGTTGATGGCGCATATAAGTCATGGACTGGAGCGATCATGGAGGTCGCAAAGAGCGGAAAGACAACGGCCCAGCGCCAAGTTCGTGGAGTCATTGAACAACTCAATAACTATGCAAACGGTGGTTTTAGCGCAATGTCTAAAAACTTTGATGCAGCAGGCAAATATCCAGCTATTCATGAAAATGCAAAGTTGGCTGAAAAAGCAGCAGCTGAAACTGCAGAGTTTTTGAAGAATAAATACCTTCCAATTGCAACTCCAGAAGATGCAGTTGGTGCAGAGCGTTATGCCGTTTGGGCACGTTATTTCACTGGTGCAAAGTTAGATCTGCGCGCAACCTATGAGTGGGGAATGGCTGATCTGAAAGCTATAAATGCGCGTATGTGGGAGATTGCTGAACAGATTAAGCCTGGTGCCAAAACACTTCGCGAAGTGGCAGATCACCTTGATAAGGATCCAAAGTATGTAATCAAGGGCAAAGATAATGTTGTTAAGTTTTTGCAAGAGTTCACTGATGCCGCAATCGCACGTATGGATGGCGAATACTTTGAAATCGATGATCGCATCAAGATTTGTGAAGCTCGTCTTGCTCCAGAGGGAAGTGCATCTGCTCCTTATTACAATCCACCTTCTGAAGACTTGTCACGTCCTGGCACAACCTGGATTCCGATGCTGGGTAAAGATGAAGCAAGTAGTTGGCACTTAGTTTCAACTTGGTATCACGAAGCTGTGCCTGGACATCACTTGCAATGTGCCACTGTTGCAATTGAAAAAGAGCGTTTGTCACGTTACCAAATCAATGGTGCCTGGATTAGTGGTTATGGTGAAGGCTGGGCGCTCTATGCAGAGCGCTTCATGAATGAGTTAGGCGCATTTGATGAGCCAGGAATTGAAATGGGTTATTTGTCTGCTCAAGCTTTGCGTGCTGCACGTATAGTCGTAGACATCGGAATGCACCTTGGCTACACCGGTTTTGATGGCAAAGTCTGGAACGCCGAGTCATCTCGCAAACTCCTTAATGAGCAAGCACTTCTGGATGAGGATCATTCACGCAGTGAAACCGATCGTTACCTGGGCTGGCCTGGCCAAGCTATTTCCTACAAAGTAGGCGAGCGCGTTTGGATGAAGGCCCGTGAAGATGCCAAGGCCCGCCTTGGATCAGCCTTCTCGCTCAAGAAATTCCACACCTATGCCCTCAAGATCGGCCCAATGGGGTTGGACCCCTTTGCCGTGGAATTGGCTAGCTGGGACGGAAAATAAGCCTTGGGTGAGGCCATTACAGGCCTAAAAAGTTTTAAATATCTGAGAATTTTTTGGGATTTGACCTGTTTTTTCCTCTGGGTTAACGCATAATTGTTGTTACCACGCGCAGTGAGGCGCCTCGAGGTCCTCAATGCACTGGCTTTAGGTGCCATCAGACACCTAAAAACTTAAACCTCCCGGAGGCATATTTCAATGCAACTAGACAGCAACCAATGGAACCTGGTCTATAACGTATTCTCGTTTGGCCTTGTTTCGATGCTCGCATGCACAATCTATACGCTCGTTTCACAACAGCGCGTATTAGCTAAGTACCGCAATGCACTAGTGATGTCATCAATGGTGACATTCATCGCTGGATACCACTACCTACGCATTTTTGATTCATTCAAGCATGCATCAGAAGGTGGAAAAGTACTTCTAGATGGATCTCAGAATTCATTCAACGAGGCATACCGCTACGTTGACTGGCTACTCACAGTACCTCTACTTCTTGTTGAAGTAATTGCAGTACTTGCATTAGCTAAGGAAGTTTCACGTTCCCTCATCACGCGCTTGGTCCCAGCTTCAGCTGCGATGATCGCGCTTGGATACCCAGGTGAAATTTCAAGCGATCAGAACACACAGGTTATGTACGGTGTTCTATCAACACTTCCATTCATCTACATCCTTTACGTTCTATTCGTAGAACTAGGTAAGTCACTTGAGCGTCAACCAGCAGGAGTTGCAGAGACCGTTGGTCGCTTGCGTCTTCTATTGATCGCTACATGGGGCGTTTACCCAATTGCCTACATCTTCAACATCGTTGGTGATGCATCATCGTCATCATTCGTAACTGTTCAAGTAGGTTACACAGTTGCTGACGTTCTTGCTAAGTGCGTATTCGGTCTTACAATTCTCAAGATCGCACGCATGAAGTCAATGGCTGAAGGCATGAAGGAAGATCACTAATTAAATAGATTAAAGATGGGGTGTCGAGAAATCGACACCCCATTTCTATTTTTAAGGAGGGAATAGCAGTGAAAAGTAGCCTTATTAATAACTACAGAATGGGCGGATATCTGCTCATCGCAATTGGTCTTATTAACTTGCGATATCAAAGCGATCAAAGTGGCGTAGTGACAAGTAGTTTGAGCATTGTTATTCCCGGAGCGCTTTTACTCGCAGTCACGTGGATACCAGCCCTTGCTAAGAAATTAGAAAGCAAAGCCGCTCAGGCCGTATGCATGGTTCTTGGGCTCATTCTCGTTGCTTACGCCGTAATTAATTAGATTCCTAGGTGCTTGCAAAAGCCCTGTAAAGGGTGAAGAGTAATTCGCATGAGCGAAAATAGTGAATGGTCTTTTGAAACCCAACAAATCCATGCAGGTCAAAACCCTGATTCAGATACGGGATCTCGATCTCTTCCGATTTATCAAACTACTGCCTATCAATTTCGAGATACACAACATGCGGCTAACCTCTTCGGAATTGCAGAAGCTGGAAATGTTTACACACGCATTAACAATCCAACTCAGGATGCGGTTGAAAAGCGGATTGCAACACTTGAAGGTGGCGTTGCCGCGCTCCTAGTTTCATCTGGAATGGCAGCAACAACCCTTGCAATAATGAACGTTGCCCAAGCTGGCGACCATGTGGTGTCAAGTTCAAATGTTTATGGTGGAACGTTCAACCTCTTTAACTACACACTTCCAAAATTTGGTATTGAAGTTACTTTTGTTAATGACACGGGCAATATGGATGCATGGCGGGCAGCAGTTAAGCCCAACACCAAAGCCTTCTTTGGTGAGGGCATTTCAAATCCATTAGGTACAGTGCTAGATCTTGGGAGCATTGCAGAGGTGGCCCATGAGGCCGGTGTGCCATGGATAGTTGATAACACCATTGCAACGCCTTATGTAACCCGCCCATTTGATCATGGCGTCGACATCATCGTGCACTCAGCGACCAAGTTCCTTTCAGGCCATGGCAATGCAATGGTTGGAGCAATCGTTGACTCTGGAAACTTTGATTTCGCTAAGAATCCCAAGAAGTTTCCGGGCTTTAATGAACCTGATCCAAGTTATAACAACATGGTTTATGCAAAAACTCTTGGCGTTGGTGGCGATTTTGGTGCAAACCTTGCCTACATTTTCAAAGCTCGTCTGCAACTACTACGTGACTTTGGTTCTTCAGTCTCACCATTTAACGCCTGGTTACTTGCACAAGGCTTAGAGACACTCAATCTGCGTATGGATCGACACTTGCTCAATGCACAAGCGTTGGCCGAATGGCTAGAAAAGCAGCCTGAAGTTGCGCATGTGAGTTATGCAGGACTCCCATCATCTCCTTGGTATGCAACGGCAAAGAAATATGCGCCTAAGGGAGCAGGCGCCGTCTTTGCATTTGAGTTAAAGGGTGGAGCAACTGCTGGTCGTAAATTTGTTGAAGGATTGAAACTATTTAGCCACGTTGCAAACATTGGTGATGTCCGCTCTTTAGTAATTCATCCCGCATCAACAACTCATGCCCAGCTCAGTCCAGATGAGCAGTTAAAAGCGGGAATAACTCCAGGAATGGTGCGCTTGAGTATTGGCCTAGAAAATATCGAAGATATTAAAAACGATGTTAAGTTGGGCTTTGCTGCAGTTAAAAACGC
>ENA-ORCY01001409-ORCY01001409.1-marine-metagenome-genome-assembly--contig:-NODE-1409-length-11252-cov-2.743266_pt1 | contig 11252 bp, 8 predicted proteins | sample MGYA00248634_ERZ508507 | MGnify/ENA primary metagenome ERZ508507 (study PRJEB26178, sample SAMN06266269) | marine metagenome | isolation source: Columbia River Estuary | place: USA:Columbia River Estuary... | reverse complement strand
AGACATTGGGCTATTCCGTCGCGGGGAAGACGGGCACGGCACGCAAGATTGAGGGTAAGGGCTACTCCAATAAGAAGTACCGCGGCTTTTTCGTCGGATTCGCACCGGTTGAGGAGCCTCGCATCGTCGTCGCCGTGATGATCGATGAACCACGCAAGGGTGGTTTTTATGGCGGTACGGTGGCTGCGCCCGTGTTCAGCCGTACGGTACAAAACACCTTGCGTGTCTTGGGCGTCACGCCCGATCAATCGGTAAAACCGAATATCACTGCCGCGGGCGTGGAGGAGTCACTGTGAGTGATCACCAAGATCTCGCCCAGTGGTTGCGCGATTGTGGCGTGACGCGGTTAGACGCCGACAGTCGCCAGGTGACAGCGGGCAGTGCGTTTGTCGCGTGGCCCGGACACGCGCGCGACGCGCGAGAGTTCGTCAGCCAGGCATTAGAGGCCGGTGCAGTCGTCGCATTGGTCGAGGCGAATGATCTTGCCACCAGCTGTTTGCCAGCGGCTTTGCAGACAGACCCACGGGTACGTCCGGTTTCCGACCTGAAGCAGCAAGCGGGTGCCATCGCCAGTGCCTTTTTTGGCTACCCCAGCGAAGCGCTTGCGTTGGCGGCGGTCACCGGCACCAACGGCAAAACATCGGTGAGCTGGTGGTTAGCGCAAATGCAAACTGAACTCGGTATTGGTTGTGGTCTGGTTGGTACGTTGGGGATGGGTGCTTTGGACAACCTGTCCGAAACAGGCCTCACGACACCTGACCCCATTCGACTACAAGCCGGGTTGCGTGAGATGGTCGACGCGGGTTTACAGGCTTGCGCGATTGAGGCGTCTAGCATCGGAATCGTAGAGCATCGCCTCAGCGGCGTGACGATCCAGACCGCAATTTGGACCAATCTGTCGCAGGACCACTTGGATTACCACAAAAATATGGATAACTACTTTAACGCGAAGGCAAAACTATTTACCAAAGAGTATACAGAGATTGCAGTCATTAATATTGATGATCAATACGGTTTAAAACTTAGTAAGCAAGTATCTATTCCTACCCAAACAGTATCTCGAGATAACAAAAATGCGAATTGGTATTATGAAAAAGTAAAACCAAGTCATGATGGGTTTGAGATAGAAATCAATAGCAAAGATGGCAAGAAAATTAGCGGAAAGTTTCCATTAATAGGTGAATTTAATTTAGATAATCTTCTACTAGCAGTTGCTCTAGCAAGTATGGCTGGACTAGATGAAGTTAAAATTTCATCTGCTATCACAAAATTGACGAGTGTGCCGGGTCGATTAGAACAGATTAAAGTTGGTCAAGGATTTACTGCATTAGTTGACTACGCGCATACTCCTGACGCGGTAGCGAGAGTTTTGGAAATAGCAGCTAAATTTACTAAAGGTAAAGTGATTGCAGTTCTAGGTTGTGGTGGCGATAGAGACATTTCAAAGCGCCCACTAATGGGACAAGCACTTTTCATCGGCAGTGATAAAGCAATCTTCACAAGCGATAATCCACGAAGTGAATCTGTAGATGAGATTCTTAAAGCAATGGTCGCTGGAATTGATCTTGCTGATAAAGGGTTTGTAATTAAAGATCGCCGAGCAGCAATTGATTTTGCAGTAGCACAGGCATCTGCAGGTGATTGTCTATTGGTTCTAGGAAAGGGACATGAAAGTGGCCAAGAAGTTAATGGAATCATTACAACATTTGATGATCGAATAGAGCTAGCTGATTCAATAAAGCAGGCATTAAAAAAATGATAAAAACTACAGCCGCAGAACTGGCAAAAATTCTCTCGGGTAAGTTAGAGAATCTATCTGCAGACACAGTTATCGATCAGTACCCAGTAATTAACTCTGCAAATGCAAAGAGTGGAACATTTTTTGTTGCATTTGAGGGAGTAAATGTTGATGGTCATTCTTTTACCGAAGAGGCAATTAAATCCGGCGCGAAATTTGCATTAGTTTCAAAGCCCGTTAGTGCACCATCAATTGTTGTAGCAGATGTAAGTCAGGCACTTTTAACCCTAGCCGAGTTTGTAAGAGGGCGACTTTCTGAAATGAAAGTTATAGGCATCACTGGATCACAAGGTAAAACGACAACAAAAGAATTTTTGTATTCAATATTAAAATCAGTAGGTGAGTGTGTTGCAACTGAGGCAAACTTTAATACTGAGATTGGTGTTCCATTAACACTTCTAAGATGTAAAGAGAGCACAAAGTTTTGTATTGTTGAAATGGGTGCTAGGCACTTAGGTGATATCGCAAAATTAACTAAGGTCAGTTCACCAGATGTCGGCGTAGTTTTAGCTGTTGGCTCAGCTCATATTGGTGAGTTTGGATCAATTGAAGCGATTGCTAAAACTAAATCAGAATTAATTACTAATTTGTCAGCCGGAAAATCTGCTGTTCTTGGCAGCTACGACAGTTGGACTCCAAAAATGGCTACTAATTTACCTCTTGAAGTAATTAATTTTGGTGAATCTGCAATGGTTAGAGCAGCAGACATTCAACTACCTGGTGGTTATGCCCACTTTGAATTGGTAACTCCAAATGGGCGAAATCCAGTTTCACTTCAATTATTAGGTGAGCATCAGATTCCAAACGCACTTGGCGCAGCAGCAGCCGCATTTGCCCTTGGAATTAGTAATGAAGTAATTGCACTCGGGCTAACAACTGCAGATCTTGGTAGTAAGTGGCGTATGCAGATTGAGGAGTTAAATGGCTTAAAGATTATTAATGACTACTACAACGCAAATCCTGAGAGTATGAAAGCTGCACTTAAAACTTTAGTTTTACTAAGTCAAGAAAATGGTGGGTCATCTTGGGCAATTCTTGGAAAAATGCATGAGTTAGGTGCTATCGAAGAAGAGGCGCACAGACAAATAGCTATGTACTGTGAGGAAATAGGGGTAGATCATCTGCTTAGTGTGGGCACTGACCTATATAAACTCTCTAAAAATGAATCAAATCTGAAAAATATGGTGGTGCATCACTGCCCAAATACCGATGCTGTTTTAGAGTTAGTCAGTAATTTCTCACATGGAGATGTGGTTTTACTAAAAGCTTCACGATCTGAGAAATTTGAAGATCTTGCAGATTTAATTACCAATAAATGGAATGGAGGGCAAGCGTGAGAGGAATACTACTTTCTGGCGCAATTGCATCCATCTTTGCTTTTTTTGCAACTCCATTACTAATTAAATTACTAACTAAAAAAGGCTATGGGCAAATTATTCGAGATGATGGACCTACCACTCACCAAGTTAAGCGTGGTACCCCCACTATGGGTGGATTAGTATTAATAACAGCAGTGGTAGTTGGATATGGACTTAGCCATTTAATTAATGGTGTTGCAGTCACTACATCTGCCCTTTTGGTAATTGCTTTAATAATTGGCTTAGGTTTTGTTGGCTTTATAGATGATTATCTTAAAGTGGCAAAACAAAAGTCACTTGGATTAAATGCCAAACAAAAGCTACTTGGACAAGCAATTGTTGCTGGCGGCTTTGCATATGCAGGTTTGCAATTTCCTGACCAAAGCGGATTAACGCCAATATCTTCTTATCTTTCAACAGTTCGTGATACTTCAATAAAGATGGGACTTGTCTTAGTAATAATTTGGGTAATTTTAATGGTGTTAGGAACAAGTAATGGGGTTAATTTAACTGATGGCCTTGATGGATTAGCTACTGGCGCAGCAGTTATGGTGTTTACAGCATTTATTTTGATCGGTGTTTGGGAGTTTGGACAAAGTTGCGCCGTTTCACCTGGGCTTAAATGTTATGCAGTTCGTGATCCACTTGATTTAGCAGTACTTGCAGCAGCACTTGCTGGTGCATGTGGTGGCTTCTTATGGTGGAACGCTTCACCTGCGAAGATATTTATGGGAGATGTTGGCTCATTAGCATTAGGCGGAGCCCTTGCAGGGTTAGCAATAACTCTTAGGATTCAATTGTTACTAGTAGTTCTTGGATTTATTTTTGTATTAATTACATCATCAGTAATTATTCAAGTTGCATATTTTAAAATTACTGGTGGTAAGCGGATATTTAAAATGGCTCCCTTACAACATCATTTTGAGTTAATTGGTTGGGGTGAGGTAACAATTGTTATTAGATTCTGGATTATTTCAAGCCTTGGGGTTGCTGCAGGTTTAGGCCTGTTCTATGCCCAGTGGGTTGTGGCTTAATGAATTTTGTTCAGTCACTGGCTGGAAAAAACTGTTTAGTTATTGGTGCTGGTGTCACGGGTATGGCTTGCCAGAAGGCCTTAGTTAATTTTGGTGCTAATTCCAAACTTTTTGATGAAAAAGTAAAAGCTGGCGCAGATATTGTGAATGAAATTCCAAGCGGAGTGGAGTTAGCGATTATTTCTCCTGGCTGGCGAGATGATCACTTGGTAATTAGCAAACTTAGATCAGATGGAGTTGAGATTTTAAGTGAGATTGATTTTGCTTGGCAGGTTAAGCAAGTACTTGCCCCTTCACAAAAATGGATTGCGCTAACTGGTACTAATGGCAAAACCACAACAATTAAAATGGTTGAATCTATTTTTAAGGCAGCAAAAATTAACGGCGCAGCATGTGGCAATGTTGGAGAAACTGTGATTGCATCGGTTTGCGCCAAAAAACCATTAGATTATCTTGCGATTGAACTTTCATCATTTCAGATCCATTGGAGTAATTTGCCGAAGTATGAATCTGTTGCAGTGCTTAATATTGCAGAAGATCATATTGATTGGCACGGTAGTTTTGAGGCTTATGCGCAAGCAAAGCTAAAACTGCTTAAGCATTCAAATAAAGTAATACTAAATAAGTCTGATTCAGAGTTATCCCGTAGAACTTCTAGTGATTTGATTACGTGGTTCTCACTAGATACTCCAAATGCAGGTGAACTTGGAGTTGTTGAGAATCTTTTAATTGATCGCGCATTCTCTGCTTCACCTAGCCAAGCAAATGAGATAGCTGAACTAGTAGATATAACGCCAGCTGTTCCACATAATGTTTTAAATGCCCTAGCTGCAGCTGCACTTGCTCTATCAATTGGTATTAAATATGAGGATATCAAAATTGGATTAAAGAATTTTTCACCCGACCATCATCGAATGGAGTTAGTACTTAGTAAGAATGAGATTAATTGGATCGATGACTCAAAAGCAACTAATCCGCATGCCGCCGCCGCATCATTACTTTCAAACTTTAAAGTAATTTGGATTGCTGGTGGGCTAGCAAAGGGTGCAAGTATGAGTGACCTAGTTAAAAGATGCGCATCTAGAATTAAGGCTGTTATTTTAATTGGGGAAGATCGTGAATTAATTGCGAAGGCTATTGGAGATTACTCACCGAAGATTGAAGTGGTAAGAGTTAATCAAATAAGTGATGCTAAAACGTTAATGAATGATGTAGTAAGTGCTGCGATCAAATTAGCCCAGCCTGGTGATACCGTTTTATTGGCTCCAGCTTGTGCCTCAATGGACCAATTTGATTCCTACGTGCAGCGTGGACAGTTATTTACTCAAGCCGTGAAAGCGCAGGTTTAGCATGGCAAATAATTTAACGGTTAGAAAATATTCAAAAATACTTACCCGCCCAGAGTTACCATATTTTCTAATAATCTGGAGCACCATATTTTTATGCGCTCTTGGCCTAACTATGGTTTTATCTTCCTCAACAGTCACATCCTTACAGGAAAGTGGTAATAGTTACTCAATATTTATCAGGCAGTTCTTATTCTTAATTCTTGGCGCAGCCACAGCATATTGGGCATTTAAAGTTCAAGGTGCAATTTGGTTAAGATTAGCCAAAGTAAGCCTAACGATTTCAATATTTATATTACTACTTCCATTTGTTCCCAATCTAGGAAAAAATATTAATGGAAATAGGAACTGGATAGAGATTGCTGGCTTCACGCTACAGCCGTCAGAGTTTGCTAAATTTGGATTAATTCTTTGGTGTGCATTTCAATTACGAAGGATCGATCTAGTTGCAGGTAAAAATCCTATTGGTTTAATTTTCCCTGGTTTAGTAGTTATTGAGGGATTAATTATATTAGAGAGGGATTTAGGAACTGCATTACTAGTTTTAATTATTTTTGGTGGTATTTTATTTGTATCTGGCGCACCAATTAAGAATTTTATAGCAGTAGCTATTTTAGCTAGCGTTATTAGTGCGGTACTTATATTTAGTAATAGCTATCGAATGAGCAGATTTGCTGCTCTTTTTGATCCATTTGATGAGAGGTATTACAAGTTCTCTGGTTGGCAACCAGCCCACAGCATTATGGGGTTAGCAAGTGGTGGCCTTTGGGGAAGTGGGCTTGGGGCAAGCAAGCAAAAATGGGCTAATTTAGCTGAAGCTCATACTGATTTTATTTTTTCAGTAATTGGTGAAGAGCTTGGATTGTTAGGAACACTTCTAGTCTTAGCCCTTTATGCAGCTTTGATTTATTCTATGTTGCGAATTGCTATTAAAACTAAAGATGATTTTTCAAGATATGCAACCGCAGGAATTGCATGCTGGTTTATTGCCCAAGTAACTGTGAATATCGGATCAGTTACATCGATAATTCCAGTAATTGGAGTTACTTTGCCATTTATCTCATACGGAGGTTCTTCTTTGCTCGCTAATCTGCTTGCGGTTGGCTATGTATTAGGTGTTGCAAGGCGAACACCGGAGATATCTGAAGGTATTAAGTTAAGCAGGATGAGAAAATTAGGCAGATGACTCCTAAAATAATTTTTGCAGGTGGTGGCACTGCTGGCCATGTTGAACCAGCGTTAGCTGTTGCAAATTGGCTTAGAGATAAAAAGCCGGATTGGCAGTATCAATTTGTTGGCACAAAAACTGGTCTTGAAAATCAACTTGTTCCAGAGGCAGGTTTTGAGCTTGTCCATATTCCTAAGGTATTAATGCCTCGGCAGTTAACTCCTGGTGCATTATTTTGGCCAGTTAGAATTCTGCTAGCAACTTGGAAAGGTATTAAAATCTGCAAAGATGCTGATTTAATTATTGGATTTGGTGGTTATGCCTGCCCACCGCTCTATTTAGCTGGCGCACTTCTGCGCAAGCCAATATTTATTCATGAAGCAAATGCAATTCCAGGTTGGGCCAATAAATTAGGTGCTCCTTTTGCACGCAAAATTTTTATTGCTTTTTCTCGGGCAGGGTTAAAAATCGGGAGATGGCGAAATGCCAAATTAAGTGGCATGCCAATCAGAGCAGAGATAATTTCTAGTACTTATCAATCAAAGGAAGTAATTGCTGTTAAACGCAAAGAGCAATTAGAAAAATGGCGACTTTCTGCTGATAAGCAAACCGTTTTAGTTTTCGGCGGATCACTGGGCTCTCGGCATATCAACGAAGCAATCTTGCAGTCTCTTTCTAGCTTTACTGAAAAAGGTGTGCAGGTGGTTCATTCAGTTGGGCGCAATAATCCATTACCAACTAGAACAGAAAATTATCTTGCCCTCGCATATATCGAAGATATGGCATCTGCTTACCATGCAGTTGACCTTGTAATCGCAAGAAGTGGCGCACTGACCTGTGCTGAACTTGCAGCAGTTGGAAAATTTGCAGTTTTAATTCCACTGCCAATTGGAAATGGTGAGCAAGCAGCAAATGCCTCTGATTTACAAACCGCCGGAGCAGCAATCGTTGTGGCTGATGATAAATTTAATTCAGGCTGGCTTTCAAGCAACTGGGATGAAATTTGGCGCAGCGCCACAGGGTATCAAGGAACTGCTAACACTGAGTTATCAGCAAGTGAGTTAATTGGAAATGCAATTATTCAGGAGGTCAGTGGAGATAAATGAGTTTAAAAACTGATTACTCACTATCTGAATTAGCAAAACTAAATATCCACTTTATTGGTATTGGTGGTTCTGGTATGAGTGGAATTGCCAGAATAATGTTAGCCAAAGGCTTTACAGTTTCTGGTTCAGATAAAAATGATTCAGCAATGCTTACCTCTTTAAAAGCACTTGGTGCAAAAGTAGAAGTTGGACATAAACAAGAGAATTTGGGAGCAGCTGATCTAGTAATTATTTCAGCCGCGATTGATGAAAATAATCCAGAGTTAGCCCTAGCGCGTAAAAAGATGATCCCTGTGGCGGCTAGAGCCCAAGCTTTAGCATGGTTAATGTCAGAATCCACATCAATTGCAGTTGCTGGCACACATGGTAAGACCACAACAACTGCAATGTTGGCGGTGGCGTTACAAACAGCTGGAGCTGACCCATCTTTTGCAGTTGGTGGAACAATTAATACAGCTGGAACAAATGCTCACAGTGGCAGTGGATCAATCTTTATTGCCGAAGCAGACGAGTCAGATGGATCATTTTTAGCGTATAAGCCAAGTGGAGCCATCATCACAAATGTTGAGTTAGACCATGTTGACCACTTTGCTGATGAAGAGGCAGTTTTTAAAGTGTTTGAGCAATTTATTTCCTCCATTCAAGATAATGGATTTTTAGTTGCCTGCGGAGATGACGCAGGAGTTAAACAACTACTTACTCGGATAACTAGAAAAGACCTGAAGATATTGTTATATGGACAGGGTGAAAATAATGATTTCCAAATCCAGCGAATTCAACTAGACCCGTTATCTTCCCTAGCCACAGTTTCAAGTACTGGCCGCAGGGTTGGTGAGTTAAGTCTTTCAGTTGTTGGAAAGCACAATCTGTTAAATGCATTAGCCGCCTTTACGGCAGCAAGTGCCTTAAATATGGCAGAAGATAAGTTATTTGCTGGGCTTAAAAGCTTTACCGGAACCCGGCGTAGATTTGAATTAAAAGGTGAGGTTTCTGGAGTTAAGGTAATTGATGATTATGGCCATCACCCGACTGAAATAATAGCCACCTTAACTGCAGCTAAAAATTTAGCCCAATCTGCTCGAGTATTAGTTATTTTTCAGCCTCATAGATACTCAAGAACGGCTGCCTTTTCAGAACAATTTAGTGCAGCATTATCAAATGCTGATTTTACTTTTCTACTAGAAGTTTACGCAGCGAGTGAGAAGCCAATTCCTGGCGTCTCCTCCTTAATGATTGCGCGAAATATGGACCAGAGCAAGGTTAAATTCGAACCCTCGATGTTAGAAGTTGTTTCAGAAATTACAAAAATGGCAAAAAGCGGAGATGTAATTATTACATTAGGAGCAGGAGATATTAGTTCACTAGGAGAACCTATTCTGCAATCACTTGCTGATCGGTAATACTTAATGAGTTTAAGGATTTCTAAGCGGCTAAAGCGATTATTAACATCCATACTGGTAGTTAGCGCAATCTCGGCCTCTGCTTATCTTCTTGGTTGGTCTTCACTTCTTTCAGTAGCACAGGTATCAGTTAATGGTAGTGGTGCTGCGAATCTAGTTTTAAATGAGCTTTCTCGAAATGGGATTGAGCCAAAGACTGGTGATCAATTGGCCAGGGTGGATGTTAGATCCATAAAAAGAACCCTGAATCAATTAGATTGGATATCTAGCAGTGATGTTTCTAGGAACTGGTTTAATAAAAAGCTCTCAATAGTGGTTCAAGAGAGAGTTGCAATTGCTAAAACGATTTCTGTGCAAAATGCCTCAGTAAATTTTGATAGCAAGGGCTTTATTTTTACACCTACTTCACCAAATCAACTTATGGCGCAAGGTAAATTACCTTCGGTAACAAGTCAGAATCGCAGTAATGAGGACCTGACCGCAATAGCTACTTTATTAGAGCAAATTCCAAGTGATCTGCGATATTTATTACTAGATCTTGAGTCAATTTCCATCACAAAATCAAGCTTTATTTTGATGGACACCCGACTTAATGCTTCCACTCTTCGCATTAATTGGGGAGGGGCTACTGATATTGGGCAAAAATCAAAAGTATTAACCGCCCTCTTGAAACTACCGGAAAATAAGGCAATTAAACAGGTGGATTTATCACAGCCAGATTCGCCAATAGTCAGTTAATTTTGATTAAAAGTAAATCTGAATTTGGCATTAATTCTTTATAAAAATCCATAAACTGCATAAATATTTATCTCACTAAATATCGTGTCGGTGTTTGATTGAGATGCCTCTAATGCATACTTTTGCGTAATCGGAAAAGCAATAACTTTAACTCTCAAGTTGAGATTTAGGGCTAGGGAAGAGGCGCAACGTGGCAACACCGCAAAATTATTTAGCTGTAATTAAAGTTGTTGGTATTGGCGGCGGCGGAGTTAATGCTGTTAACCGAATGATTGATGTCGGTTTAAAAGGTGTTGAATTTATTGCAATCAATACAGATGCACAAGCATTGTTAATGTCAGATGCTGATGTGAAATTAGATATTGGTAGAAAGTTAACAAGAGGATTAGGTGCAGGTGCTGCGCCAGAGATTGGTCGTCAAGCAGCTCTTGATCATATTGATGAGATTGAAGAAGTATTACGTGGTGCCGATATGGTTTTTGTTACTGCAGGTGAAGGTGGCGGAACTGGTACTGGCGGTGCGCCAATTGTCGCAAAGGTTGCAAAAGATCTTGGTGCGCTAACAGTTGGTGTAGTTACAAAACCATTTACATTTGAAGGAAAACGTAGAACTGCACAAGCAGATGAAGGAATTGAAAATTTACGAACAGAAGTTGATACTTTAATTGTAATTCCAAACGATCGTCTGCTTGCAATTTCAGATCGTTCAATTAGTGCTCTTGAAGCATTTAGAACTGCTGATCAAGTTTTGTTATCTGGTGTTCAAGGAATTACAGATTTAATTACAACTCCAGGATTAATAAATCTAGACTTTGCTGACGTTAAAAGCGTTATGTCAGGTGCTGGTTCTGCATTAATGGGAATTGGTTCAGCAAGAGGTGAAGCTAGATCCATTCGTGCAGCCGAACTTGCTATCTCAAGTCCATTACTTGAAGCTTCAATTGATGGTGCACATGGTGTATTACTTTCTATTGCTGGTGGTTCAGATCTTGGTTTATTTGAGATCTCAGAGGCAGCTGAATTAGTTGCACAATCTGCTCACCCAGATGCAAATATTATTTATGGAACTGTTATTGATGATGCTTTAGGTGATGAGGTCCGCGTAACTGTTATTGCTGCAGGTTTTGCCGGCGGAGAGCCAAAGCGTGTATTAATGCCGGTGATTAATGCGGCTGCGTTAAGTGGTGAAGCAGATCCAATCGCTGCTAATGATCCAATTGCCATCGCACTTGATCTAGATGTTAATGGCGGTGAACCACGCTCTCGTAAACGAATAACTTTTGAAGATTTAGTAGCAGAAGATG
>ENA-ORCY01001405-ORCY01001405.1-marine-metagenome-genome-assembly--contig:-NODE-1405-length-11268-cov-2.253418_pt1 | contig 11268 bp, 8 predicted proteins | sample MGYA00248634_ERZ508507 | MGnify/ENA primary metagenome ERZ508507 (study PRJEB26178, sample SAMN06266269) | marine metagenome | isolation source: Columbia River Estuary | place: USA:Columbia River Estuary... | reverse complement strand
GGCCCACCCGCACCCTCTGGGACTACCCAGTTGATATTCTGGCTCGGCTCCTTAATATCGCAGGTTTTGCAGTGAACGCAATTCTGAGCATTAATCTGAAAGCGATTACTCCCATCGTCGTTTTCAATCACCTCGTAGACTCCCGCAGGACAGTAACGCTGAGCTGGCTCGTCAAACATCTCTAAATTGAAGTTAATAGGCAGGTCTGCGTCTTTGAGAGTTAGATGGCAGGGCTGATCCTCTTCATGATTGGTATTTGACATAAAAACTGATGACGCTTTATCAAAGCTGATTACATTATCGGGTTTAGCGTAATCAATTTTTTTACAGTCCGCTGCAGGTTTCATTGCCTTATGATCTGGGAGGCTGTCTCGAAGTGTAAAGGGAAGCTTTCCGCGAAATATATTCTGCTCAATCCACACAAACGCTGAGCCAATTAACATTGGAAACTTGTGCATCCAGCCTGAGAAATTTCTCGATTTGTAAAGCTCTTCATACAACCAGGATGCTTTGAAATGTTTGTCATAAGCCTCTAGATCAGAAGGGGCCGCATCTCCTTGCTTCATTGCTTCAGCTATGGCGTCTGCTGCGACCATCCCACTTTTCATCGCGGTATGATTACCTTTTATTTTTACTGAGTTCAATGTTCCTGCATCACAGCCTATCAATAACCCACCTGGGAAGTGCATCTTAGGTAACGAATTTAATCCGCCTTTTATAATTGCTCTAGCACCATAGGTCAACCGAGAACCGCCCTCCAAATATTTAAGAGTCTCAGGGTGGTGTTTCCAACGCTGAAATTCTTCGAATGGGCTCATGTGAGGATTACTGTAATTAAGATCCGCAATCAAGCCGATATAAACCTGGTTATTTTCGGCGTGATAAAGAAATGCTCCACCACCTGCGTTCGATTCCTGAAGAGGCCAACCAAGGCCGTGAACGACTAAGCCCTCCTCATGTTGCTCAGGAGGTATTTGCCAAATTTCCTTAATTCCAATTCCGTAGTGCTGGGGATCAGACTCCTTATCTAGTTCAAACTTTTTGATGAGCTGTTTGCCTAAATGTCCTCTACAACCCTCTGCGAACAGAGTGTATTTGGCATGTAATTCCATACCTTGGGCATAACTGGCTTTATGCTCACCGTCCTGGCCAATACCCATATCGCCTGTGGCGATTCCTTTGACGGAGCCATCCTCATGAAAAACCACCTCAGAAGCCGCAAAACCAGGGTATACGTCAACTTCCATCATTTCTGCTTGCTCTGCTAGCCAGCGACACACGTTACCCATAGAAACAATGTAATTGCCCTCATTATGGGTAGGCTTTGGAATCATGAAGTTAGGTAGTTTTATCGCACTTTTTGCTCCGGTATATAAAAAGAATTTATCTTCCTTTACAGCCGAGTTTAGTGGAGCACCACGCTCTTTCCAGTCTGGGAACAGTTCTTCCATTGCTCTGGGCTCGAAAACCGCTCCGGAGAGAATATGTGCTCCGACCTCAGAGCCTTTTTCAACAACACAAACTGAGATATCTGAATTTAATTGCTTGAGACGAATAGCTGCAGACAGGCCGGAAGGTCCCGCCCCAACGATGACAACATCGTATTCCATTGATTCTCTTTCCAAAGCATTACTCCAAGAATTTGTAAAACGGCCAGTGGTGTTCGAAGTTTAACATATTGATTCAGCTATATTGAATATTTATCAGTCAAATCAACAGTCTGAGTAAGGCGTTAAAGCTGACCAATGGGTCGTAACAGCGACATTGTTGGGTTGCTTTTTTTGCGGTATTTCGGCACTATACCGCCCTGAAAAAAGCGGGGATTTGCGCATTCAGCACCAACTCCTCAACACTGTCCACTGACTATTGAAGGATCACCATGAAAGTTCTGGTAGCGGTAAAGCGCGTTGTAGATTACAACGTCAAGGTAAGGCCGAAAGCTGATGGTACTGACGTCGATTTGGCTAACGTTAAAATGTCAATTAACCCCTTCTGCGAGATTGCTGTTGAAGAAGCAGTGCGTCTCAAGGAGAAAGGAGTAGTCAGTGAGATACTGGCTGTTTCTGTTGGACCTCAGCAGTCCCAAGAGCAGTTGCGCACCGCTTTAGCCCTTGGTGCAGATCGGGCGATCCTTGTATCCACTGAAAATACCTTAGAGCCTCTAGCCATTGCGAAATGCTTAAAGGCAGTCTGTGACTCTGAATCTCCAGACCTCGTCTTGATGGGCAAACAAGCCATCGACGGCGATAACAACCAAACAGGTCAAATGTTAGCTGCACTTTTAGGTGTTGGGCAGGCTACATTTGCATCAGAGTTGTCTATTGATGGGGGCAGCGCCAGTGTAACGCGGGAAGTTGACGGTGGATTGCAAACAATTTCTCTTCCATTGCCTGCGGTTGTCACGGCTGATTTGCGCTTGAATGAGCCTCGTTATGCATCATTACCAAACATCATGAAAGCTAAAAAGAAACCTCTCGATACTACGACCCCAGATGACTTAGGTGTTGATGCCTCCGCACGAGTTACTCTGATGGGAGTTGAGCTCCCTGCAGAACGTCAGGCGGGTATTAAGGTTGAAGATGTAGCTCAACTAGTTGACAAGCTAAGAAATGAAGCCAAGGTGATCTCATGAGTATTTTAATCGTAGCTGAACACGATAATAATGATTTAAATGCAGCAACACTTAATGCTGTGACCGCTGCTAATGCTATTGGCGGTGATATCCATATCCTAGTCGCTGGGCATGGTTGTGTAACCGTTGCAGAGCAGGCCAGTGCAGTAGCGGGCGTGTCAAAAGTGCTGCTAGCTGATGCTTCTGCCTACGAACATGCGTTGGCAGAAAACGTTTCCTTACTGATCGCTCAGATTGGTTCGGAATATGGGCATATTTTGGCCACAGCAACAAGCAATGCAAAAAACATTATGCCCAGAGCTGCAGCGCTGTTGGATTCTCAAGCAATATCAGATATTTCTGCGGTTATTGACGGAGACACCTTTAAGCGACCAATTTATGCGGGTAATGTGATTGCCACCGTAAAAAGTAGTGATGTCATCAAAGTTATCACCGTTCGTGGAACTGCTTTTGATGCGGCTTCCAGCGAAGGGGGTTCTGCGAGCATAGACACCTTGGTGGAGGCTCACGATGCAGAAAAGTCTAGTTTCACTAGTGAAGAGGTTGCTAAGTCAGACCGTCCCGAACTCACCGCTGCAGACGTTGTTATATCTGGGGGTCGGGGAATGGGTAACGGTGAAAACTTTGGGCTACTGAATGGCATCGCTGACAAATTGGGCGCGGCTATCGGTGCATCGCGTGCTGCAGTTGATGCAGGATTTGTCCCAAATGATATGCAGGTGGGGCAGACTGGTAAGATCGTTGCTCCTGACCTCTACATTGCCGTGGGGATCTCTGGGGCGATTCAACATCTCGCGGGCATGAAGGACAGTAAGGTTATTGTAGCCATTAATAAAGATGAAGAAGCGCCCATCTTCTCAGTGGCTGACTATGGCCTTGTTGCTGATTTATTTGATGCGCTACCAGAGCTTGAAGCTGCGCTTTAGTAGTTCCCTTTGAAGGCAAAACGAGAAGGGCCCCATTGGGGCCTTTTTTCATGCAGATAATTAAGTCACGACGCTAATCATTACTCACCAGCAACTCAGTCTCATAGATGTCGAGCCAATAATAAAAATCTTCTTCATAAATCTCTTCAGCTGTTTCATCTGAACTAGACTTGACTAGCACGACTCTGTCGATATTGCTCTCGGGTGCGAGGGAGTCACTACCAAAGGGTAAGATCAGACTAAACGCAAGAACAGCGCTAAAAGCGCCTGCAGTTAACCATTTAATACCACTGTAGGAAGGTGATTCCTGCTTCAGCGCAGTTTTCCTACTTCTGGCAAGGCGAAATACGTCTGTTGCTTGAGTATTCTCTTCAAGACTTTTCAGATCATCCGTAAATTCTGTAACAGGTATCTTAGTCATTGTAATCGTCCTCAAGCATACTTCGTAACCGAATCATGGCACGTGAATAATGTGTTTTTACACTACCTTCGCTACAGCCCATAGCCTTTGCTGTCTCTCGAGTGCTAAGGCCTTCCCACGTACGCAGCATAAAAGCCTGTTTTTGACGTCTAGCTAGGGCTTGAATGTGACTCGCGAGTTTTGCTGTGTTCTGCTGCCGAATCATCATCGCATCTGGTTCTTCTGATGACCGGGCTATACCTTGCTCAACTGCAGTGTTGAAGTAGTCTTGAGCGTCCTCGATATCAGTCTTCTTCCAGGGAAACAGTCGATCTTTAACTGCATTACGGCGGTAATAATCAGTAATTTTGCTGTTCAGTATGCGATAAAAAAGAGGTTTCCACGCACTGGAGTCTTTGTCAGTATACTTTTGTACCAATTTATACATCGATTCTTGAACAATATCATGAGCATCTTCCAAGCTACGTGTGCTTAGTCGAGCCATATGAAAGGCACGCTTTTCAATGTGCTTTAAAAATTGATCGATATTGTTGTATTCAATACTCACAACAGCAGAGTCCGATTGAGAATTTTCGGCAAGAGATGCTTTATGGTCCGTTTTAATGTATGCAAGGCTCATAGGCTCGTTCTAATCTACGACATCTATCACTATAACGGAAACCATAAGATTTGGTTGACTTAGCTCTCTACAGAGCGAAATCAGCCCAAATAGGGCAATGATCGGACGGTTTCTCTGACGCTCTTGCCTCGAAATCAATCCCTGTCCCTGCAAGCACATCCACAAGACTTTGAGTTGCTAAAATTAAATCTATTCGCAGACCACGCTTGGGTTCTTGTTCATAACCTCGGCTGCGGTAATCAAACCAACTGAAGGAGCTGTTATCGTCAGTGTTCATGAGCCTAAAGGTATCTATCAATCCAGTATTCATGAGATTTTGAAGCCATTCTCGTTCTTCTGGGAGAAAGCAGCAAATCCCTCTCTGTAGCCACCGTTTGGCGTTTTCAGGCTTTATTCCTACATCAGCATCTGTTGCCGCAATATTCATATCACCCATAACAACAACGTTGTCACTGGCGGTAAAGGCGTCAGATATATAATGAGTTAGGTCTGAATAATACTTTTCCTTAGCTGGAAACTTAGTAGGGTGTTTACGGCTCTCTCCCTGAGGAAAATAACCGTTAATCACATGTAATACTCTTCCGTTCAATAAATATTCGCCATGAATCATTCGACGCTGCGCATCCTCATCATCTGATGGAAAGCCCCGAATGATTGTAGTTGCTTGGATTTTGCTCAACAGAGCAACGCCGTAGTGGCCTTTCTGGCCAAAAAAGTCCACGTTATAGCCCAAAGCTGTTATTGCCTCTACAGGAAACTCCTCGTCACTAACTTTGATTTCCTGCAAACCTAATATATCGGGCTTATGCTGCTCTAAAACTTTCTCTATTTGGTGCAGTCTAGCTCTTATGCCATTGACGTTAAAAGACATTACTCGCGCCATCGAATCCATCATTCTCTCTCTTGTTCAGATTCAATTTGTGCTAATTGCTGCATTCTTCTTGTACTTTCTATGTAGATCTGTTGACCAAGAATTTTACCAGCCTCGAATAAAAGGGGATCGGTTTCTGGAATGTTCTCCTCTTCCTCCTCCGCTCCCTCTTTCCCTGCTCGATCCTGCAGCTGCGCTTGCTCCTCAGGCAGCTCAGTATCATTTTCTTCATCTACCTCGTCACTAAGTCGCCAAGCCTCAAGACTATCGAAGGGCGCTTCACCCTTAGCAACAAGACGCCTATTCTCAATTTCAAACAGACCTAGATCCCAACTTTCACTACGAATACGACGTTCTTCGAGATTGAGAGATAAGGATTTTTCCCGCGCCCATGAATCACTTAACTCAATTCGTTCAATCAAACTAGCAAAGTCAGGATCTTCTTTTCGACGTTCAAGATGCGACTTAGTCAATGGCCGGATAAATGCTTTCAGTTCATCTTTTGTCTGGTGAGGAACCCTGTGAATACTGTCCCAGGGTAGGGCATTATCTTGATGACTTTCGCCCACTTCATCAAGATCATGTAACGACGGGAACGAAATGTCTGGCAAAATTCCACGGTGTTGGGTGCTGTCACCAGAAACCCGATAGAACTTGGATACGGTCATTTTCAATTGCCCGCTACTCAACGCTGTGATGTCCTGCACGGTCCCTTTACCAAAACTCTGGCTCCAAACGACGAGAGCTCTTCCGTAGTCTTGGAGGGCACCTGCAAATATCTCCGACGCAGATGCACTTAATCGGTTGATCATGACAAGAAGAGGGCCGTTATAGGCCGCTCGTCTATAGGCTCGCTGATTACGCTGCACGCGCATATCAGAATCCCTAATTTGAACAACCGGTCCATAATCAATAAATAGATCGGTTAAAGACGTTGCTTCATATAATGAGCCGCCACCATTACTTCTAAGATCTACTACAATGCCATCCACGTCGGCGTCTTTTAGTTCCTCCACTAGCTTATAGACATCTCTAGTGGTGCTCTTATAATTTGGATCGCGAGCCCTGTAGGCCTCAAAATCCATATAAAAGGCTGGAATATCAATAACCCCTAACTTGTATGTTTGACCCTCATTGACGACATCAAGTATCTTACTTTGGGCTGATTTATTTTCTAATTTGACCGTGTCTCTGACGATAGTGATTGTTTTGGTATTGCTGCTATCCCCTGTAGATGGGATGAATTGGAGTCGTACTGTGGTATCTTTCGCGCCTCTAATTAGAGCGACGACATCATCAATTCGCCACCCTATAACATCGACAATATCTGCCTCGGCTTGCCCAACACCAACAATTTTATCCTCTGCCTTGAGTACACCATGAAGATCCGCCGGGCCGCCAGAGACAATACGATTGATCTTTGTATAGTCATCTTCAGTAGATAGCTCAGCGCCTATACCTTCAAGGGACAGAGACATATTGATCTGAAAATTCTCGTTTGCCCTAGGGCTGAAATATGATGTGTGGGGGTCATAAAGAGACGCTAGGGCATTTGCATAGAGTTGAAGAACATCTTGGCTATCTCGTTGCTCAAATTGTTTGATTTGATTTCTATACCGCTTAATCAGCAGCTCTCTTGCATCAGCCTCATCTTTTTCGTTAAGTAGCAGCCGAATCATTGAATCTACAAGGCGCTTTTCCCAAAACTTAGACGCCTCTTGTTGGGTCTTGAACCAAGACCGGAGTTCAGGATCAAACATAATCGAATCTGATGTGTCAAAGTCGAATACATAGTTTTCATCCTCCAACAAAGTAATATTTTTTTCTAGCTGAGTCATCGCACGGTCGCGGACACGATTAAACATGATAAACCCAGGCTTAATATCACCGCGCTTAGAAAGATCATCGAGTTTTGACCGCCATTTTTCAAACTCATCAATATCACTCTGTAAGAAGTAGTTCTTACCCGAATCTAGCGTATTAATATATTCGCCCAAATATCGATCAGATAGGGCATCATCAATTTCTTGACTTCGATAATGCCGGCTAGCAAGGCGTTCAAAAATTTCACGATACAAAGACGATTGTCCGTCTTCAGTTTCAATCGGGGTAGAGGCGACGACTGAAAGACTGAAAATCAATACTGTTAGAAAAAGTAAGCGAGAAGAGAGTGTCCGAAAAGCCTGACGCATAACATATCCTTTGAATTTAGCCGAAGTTTACCAGAACTTTTCCAAATGCATAGGCTGCAAGAGAGCCAAACTAGAATTAAAAACAGCTAGGGCCGTTTGATACGGTGTGTTTATTGAATAAAACGATGACGTTTCCACTTTCTTTTTGTGATGTAGCCCCAAGATTATATAAAAACCGCAAAAATGTATCATTTAATACTAGAATTGTGCAGGATTTATACTTAGGGTTTCGTACTAGATTTTCAGTTGTCGCCATTTGTTGGAGCAGAGATATGAGTAAGATTATTTTTATCGCATTATTGGTTGTATCAAGCCTGAGCTTAGGTGATAACCATGAAAAATCAGAGACTGAGAAGCTCAATGCATGGTTTGAGGTGAAGTACGAAGAAGAGTTAATGATGAGCCCCCTTAGCTTAACTTTTCAGGGTCGCAAAGACCGGTACAACGAAATTGATGATATGAGTGAGGCTACTCAACTCAAAAGAATCAAATGGAAAGGTGACTCCGTTGAGGAAATGAAGTCAACTTTTAGCTACAGCAAGCTTAGCGATGCTGCCAAGATATCCTATGACCTATGGGAGCATCAATACGAATCAGCACTTGCTGGTAAGGCGTTTATGCGACGGGGCTATGTATTCCATCAAATGAGCGGTACTCACTCGTTCTTCCCTACATTGATGATGAATTATCATACTGTTGAGACCGAGCAAGATATGAAGGACTACATCTCGCGTATTAGTGCCATAGGTGCTGCAATGGCAGAGCTTACTAGCCAAACCAAGATTGCAGCAGGTGAGGGCGTTCGTGCCCCTCGTTTTGCCTATAAGATTGTGATGAAAGAATCCAAGGCAATCATCTCGGGAGTACCTTTTGATGATAGCGGGACAGATTCGACTCTGTGGGCTGATGCTAATACGAAGGTATCTGCCCTAGTTAAAGCAGACACAATTACGCAAAAGCAGGGTGATGGCCTAATAAAAGCAGTACGAACTGCGCTTATCAATGATTTTGCTCCGGGCTATGATGATTTGATAGCGTTCATGACAGACGACTTGAAAAATACAAGTGAGGAAGCTTTAGGCGTGCACGCACTTCCCGAGGGTGATGAGTTCTATAAGTATCGCCTAAAGAGTATCACCACTACCGATATGACGGCAGATCAAATACACCAACTCGGACTTGATGAAGTCAAACGTATTCGGGGTGAAATGGAGGTTATCAAGAAAAAAGATGGCTTCAAAGGAACACTGCAAGAGTATTTTGCCTATATCAGAGACAGTAAAGATGATGAAAAACTTTACTATGACAACACAGATGAAGGTAGGCAAGGGTACATCGATGACGCTACAGCAGCTATTGAAAACCTCAAAAAGGAGCTGCCTAACTATTTCGGTATATTACCTAAGGCAGATTTAGTAGTAAAACGCGTAGAGGCTTTCCGTGAGCAAGATGGTGCACCACAGCATTACTACTCAGGCACCCCAGATGGCTCCAGGCCTGGAGTGTATTATGCGCACCTATCAGACATGAAGGCCATGCCAAAGAACGAGCTTGAGGTCATCGCTTATCATGAGGGTCTGCCTGGTCATCATATGCAAATCTCTATTGCACAAGAGCTTAAAGGCATTCCCAAGTTCCGCACACAGGCTGGCAGCACAGCCTATGTAGAAGGGTGGGCGCTCTACACAGAGGCACTCGCTAAAGAGATGCCAAATACTTATGTGACTTTAGGGTCTGATTTTGGACGCTTGGGTAGCGAGATGTGGCGGGCGATTCGTCTTGTTGTCGACACAGGGATGCACCATAAAAAATGGTCACAGCAACGAGCCGTTGATTTCTTCGCTCAAAACTCACCAGCACCCCTAGAAACGATTGAAACTGAGATTCGTCGGTATCTAGTGATTCCAGGTCAAGCTACGGCCTATAAAATTGGTATGATCGATATTCAACGCTTACGTAAGATGGCTGAAGACCAACTAGGTGATAAATTTGATATCAAAGCCTTCCACGATACTGTGCTTGGTGGTGGGGCATTGCCACTGGATATGCTTAAGCGGCAGGTCAAAAACTGGATAGAGGGAACTAAGGTAGAGTAATGGTTTAGTGGGGCGTCCACAGTGGTTTACTATGTCCGCTAATCTCAATTAGTAGACATAACTGGACAATCGTTTATGCCGCTGATACAGTGTATTTCAATGAAACGGCAGCCTACAGCTAAATCAGCCTATGTCTAAACTATTTAAAGCCACACCTCTATTTGACGCCCATAAGACCTTTGTGCGGTTACCAATGGGTCTTGGGATGCTCGACGAGTATCCTGACTCGAAGCAGTTTATAGATAACATTGCATTGGCTATACCAGACGCCACTCAAGATTTCTTTTATACCCAGTCTTTCCTAAAGAGCTACAGTCGTAAAAGTGAAGCCACCTATCGCGGCTACCGCAATGAGGTCGAGCGTTTACTGCTTTGGTCATGGACTGTTGCACAGAAAAGCGTGATTACTCTTAAACGGCCTGATTTAGAGGCATACTTTGATTTTGTGCACAGCCCGCCAGCGCACTGGGTTGGAATGTCTGTAGCTGATCGGTTTAAGATAATCGGCGGAGAGTCTCGTCAAAATAAGAATTGGCGCCCATTTGTGGTAAAAATAGCCAAACAGGACCGTAAAAATGCCTTAGATAGCGGCTTAGCCATTCCAAACAGCACAGATGGTCACTCGCTATCCCATGAAGCTATGAAGATATGTTATTCGGCCTTGTCGTGCTTTTATGACTATCTAACCGACGAAGGCTATGCATTTGGTAATCCAATTCCCGCAATAAGAAAGCAATCACCGTTTTTAATCAAGGGTGCTACATCTAAAAGCATCAAGCGGCTATCAGACTTGCAGTGGGATTATGTATTAGATTGCGCGAATTCAGCTGCTGACAAGGATTCTGACCACGAACGAACTCTGTTTATCATAGCTATGCTTAAAACCCTTTATCTACGGGTATCCGAGCTCTCTGACCGGTCTAACTGGCAGCCGGTTTGGAAGCATTTTTGGCAAGACAGCGATGGCAATAATTGGCTAAAGGTACTCGGTAAGGGCAATAAAATACGCGATATTTCAGTACCTAACTCCCTCGGCCCCTACATAAGGCGCTATGAGAGTTACCGGCAGTCACTTAGTCCGAGTTTTGGCCTAAATGCGACTCTAGTGGCCAAAAATCGTGGCGTTGGAGGCATGACATCCCGGCAATTAAGACGGATAGTTCAGCAGGCTTTTGATTTAGCCTATGAAAAGATGCGTTCTGAAGGATTTATTGATGAGGCGCTTGCTCTTCGGGAAGCCACAACCCACTGGTTACGACATACGGGAGCATCCCAAGATATAGCAACTCGCCCACTTAAGCATATGGCTGATGATTTGGGTCATGCAAGTATGGGAACAACTGATCAAGTTTATATTCAGTCTGATATGAAAGAACGAGCAAGAACAGGAAAAGAAAGGGAAGTTTAGTAATTTTAAATCAATAGCTTACAATATAAAATTAAAGTGAATTAAATAACTTGAGATCCATCTTTTGTCCATGATCGCCAGTGTCGAGCCCCCTACTCGAGCG
>ENA-ORCY01001402-ORCY01001402.1-marine-metagenome-genome-assembly--contig:-NODE-1402-length-11287-cov-2.248350_pt1 | contig 11287 bp, 9 predicted proteins | sample MGYA00248634_ERZ508507 | MGnify/ENA primary metagenome ERZ508507 (study PRJEB26178, sample SAMN06266269) | marine metagenome | isolation source: Columbia River Estuary | place: USA:Columbia River Estuary... | reverse complement strand
CGGCGGATGCGCTGATCGGCCATGCCGGGATTACCGTTTTTGATGACAGCGTCGACATGGCGCAAATGGCGCGCTTTGCGATGGAATTTTGCGCGATTGAAAGCTGCGGCAAATGCACGCCCTGCCGCTTGGGCAGCACGCGCGGTGTCGAAACACTTGACCAGATTATCGCAGGCAAAAATGTCGAAGAAAATCTCGCGCTGATTGCAGATCTGTCCGAAACTATGAAGTTCGGATCGCTCTGCGCTTTGGGGGGCTTCACACCTTATCCGGTGATGAGCGCCATCAAGCATTTTCCAGAGGATTTCAGGTGAAACGGCTCGGCGCGATCATTGCCGGCGGCAAGGCAACGCGCTTTGGCAGCGACAAGGCCGCTGCGCTGTTAAACGGTCGCCCGCTGATCGAACATGTGGCCTATGGTTTGCGCGAACAGGTCGATAGGCTCATTGTCTGTGGGCGCGCATGGCCGGGAATGGAATGGGTGGACGACACTCCGTTCCCCGATATGGAGCCATTAGGCGGACTAAATGCTGCACTTTTATATGCGCAGCAAAACGGCTTTGATTCCGTTTTGACCGCTGGCTGCGACGTTGTCCCCGTTCCGACATTGCCGTGCAATCTGGATGATGGACGTGCCGTTTATATCGACGGGCATTATCTTTTCGGCTTGTGGCCCGTTGCGCTTGCACCGGTTCTTGACGGGCATTTGCGCAATCAAGATGACCTTTCGATGCGACGCTGGATCACATTATGTGGCGCGCAGGCGATCACATCGGCAGATGTTTTCCACAATTTGAATACGCCTTTGGAATTTGCGCAATATGCTGCGCAACAGACGAATATGGTATAAGGTAGATAGATGACATACCAGCCGCAAAAGGATTTCGGGACACCAGAAAGCCGCTCTGACGAAGCGGTTTCGCTGACGATTGATGGCCGTGAGGTCACCGTTCCCGCCGGCACCAGCGTCATGCGTGCAGCGGCTGAACAAGGCACCTCCATTCCAAAATTATGCGCGACGGACAGCGTCAAAAGCTATGGCTCATGCCGCCTATGTCTGGTGGAAATTGATGGCCGCAGGGGTACGCCCGCAAGCTGCACAACACCTGTTGAACCGGGCATGGTTGTCCGCACGCAAACGCCGCAACTGGCAAAATTACGCAAAGGCGTGATGGAACTGTATATTTCCGACCATCCGCTCGACTGTCTCACATGCGCCGCCAATGGGGACTGCGAATTGCAGGATCAGGCAGGCGCCGTAGGCCTTCGCGATGTGCGTTATGATGTGCAGGCGACACATTTGGGGCAGGAAAAAGATCACTCCAACCCCTATTTTGATTTCGATCCGAGCAAGTGCATCGCTTGCTCGCGTTGCATCCGCGCCTGTGACGAAGTGCAAGGCACGCTTGCGCTCACCATGGAAAGCAGAGGATGGGATTCTAAAATATCCGCCGGCCTTGCCAGCGATAATTTTCTGGGTTCGGAATGCGTTTCGTGCGGTGCCTGTGTGCAAGCTTGTCCCACAGCAACCTTGGTCGAGAAAAAAGTTGTCGAAGTCGGCACACCGGAGCGCAGCGTCGTAACGACTTGCGCTTATTGCGGTGTCGGCTGCACCTTCCGTGCGGAAATGCGCGGCGAACAATTGGTCCGTATGGTTCCTTATAAAGATGGCAAAGCCAATCGCGGTCATAGCTGCGTCAAGGGCCGCTTTGCTTGGGGCTATGCCCAGCATCAGGAACGCATCCTAAAGCCCATGATCCGCAAGTCGATCAGCGACCCGTGGCGCGAAGTCGAATGGGATGAGGCCTTTGCTTATACCGCGTCCGAACTGAAGCGGATTAGCGACAAATATGGCCGCAACGCCCTTGGTGGGATCACATCCAGCCGCTGCACCAATGAAGAAACCTTCCTCGTGCAAAAGCTTGTACGCGCCGGTTTTGGTAACAATAACGTCGATACCTGCGCGCGTGTATGCCATTCGCCGACCGGATATGGCCTAAAAACCACTTTTGGCACCAGCGCCGGCACGCAGGATTTTGACAGTGTCGAGGACAGCGATGTCATCTTGATTATTGGTGCGAACCCCACCGATGGTCACCCCGTTTTTGCCAGCCGGATGAAACGCCGCTTACGCGGGCAGGATGGACGTCCCGGTGCAAAGCTGATCGTTATCGATCCGCGCCGTACCGACATTGTGCGCTCGCCACATATTGAGGCGCAACATCATCTGCCCTTACGCCCGGGCACCAATGTCGCGGTACTGACCGCGATGGCGCATGTCATCGTGACCGAAGGCCTCGCCAATGAAGCCTTCATTCGCGAGCGTTGTGATTGGGACGAGTATAGCCATTGGGCCGAATTCGTCTCGCAAGCCCGCAACAGCCCAGAAAATCTGCAGCCAGTCACTTTGGTCGATGCCGAAGAACTGCGCGCAGCGGCGCGGCTTTATGCCACAGGTGGCAATGGCGCGATCTATTATGGCTTGGGCGTGACAGAGCATTCGCAAGGCAGCTCAACCGTGATGGCCATCGCTAACTTGGCGATGGCAACGGGCAATATTGGTCGCAGAGGCGTTGGCGTAAATCCGCTTCGCGGTCAGAACAACGTCCAAGGTGCCTGTGACATGGGCAGCTTCCCGCATGAGCTTGCCGGCTATCGCCACATCAGCGACAATGACGCGCGGTCCTTGTTTGAAAATGACTGGGGCGTAACGCTGGATCCGGAACCCGGCCTGCGCATTCCCAACATGCTCGACGCGGCGGTCGATGGCGTTTTCAAGGCGCTATATTGTCAGGGTGAGGATATCCTCCAGTCCGATCCGAACACGGCGCATGTGTCCGCTGGGCTGGCCGCGATGGAATGTGTGATCGTGCACGATCTATTCCTGAACGAAACCGCAAATTACGCGCATATCTTCTTGCCCGGATCGACCTTTTTGGAAAAGAACGGCACCTTCACCAATGCCGAACGCCGCATTCAACCGGTGCGCAAGGTGATGACACCCATGAACGGCTTGGAAGATTGGGAAGTCACGCAAAAGCTGGCACAGGCGATGGGGCTGGATTGGAATTATAGCCACCCATCCGAAATCATGGACGAAATTGCTCGGCTTACGCCAACTTTTGCGGGCGTATCCTTTGCGCGGTTGGAGGAGGTCGGTTCGCTGCAATGGCCCGTGAACGCCGACGCGCCAGACGGATCACCCATCATGCACATTGATGGCTTTGTACGCGGCAAGGGCAAATTTGTTGTGACCGATTATGTCCCAACCGATGAAAAAACCGGCCCACGTTTCCCATTATTGCTGACCACCGGGCGGATATTGTCCCATTATAATGTCGGCGCACAAACACGTCGGACGGAAAATGTCGCGTGGCATCCTGAGGATCTGCTCGAAATCCACCCTGTGGATGCTGAAGATCGCGGCGTCAAATCAGGTGATTGGGTGAAGCTGGCAAGCCGTGCAGGCGAAACAACCTTGCGCGCCAATGTGACCGACCGCGTTGCCCCGGGTGTTGTGTATACCACCTTCCACCACGCGGTGACGCAAGCCAATGTTGTTACGACTGACTATAGCGATTGGGCGACCAATTGCCCCGAATATAAGGTCACGGCAGTTCAGATCAGCGCCTCCAACGGGCCAACCGAGTGGCAGGAAGAATATGAGGCTCTGTCGGCGCGCTCGCGCCGGGTGGAAACCGGGATTGCCGCCGAATGAACAGCGTCGAGCGCCTCGTCCACATGGCAAACCAAATTGCGACAAATCTGGCAACCGATGCTGCGCCGGCTGCGGCGGTCGCAGACCATATCCAGACATTCTGGGACCCGCGGATGAAAAAGATGATTTTTGCCCATGGGACCGATGGCCTGTCGCCGGTTGCTGCCGCCGCCATAAGCTTGCTGGCCGACGCGCAAAATGGCGGTTGATCAGGGCGCAAAATCTTTACGTTTTGCGGTACTTACCCCGGGCGATGGTTCGACCGACATCATCAAACGGCCCATCATAGCCGAAGCACCCATCGCCATTGAATATAATGGCATTGGCTATGCCGTAATGATGGCAACGCCAATTGATTTGGAGGACTATGCCGTCGGTTTCAGCCTGTCAGAAGGGCTTATAACGCACCCTGAAGATATTCTGGCGCTCGATGCCCATAGGTCAGAATTGGGTTGGATTTTACGCATTCAAGTGCCGCAGAAAAACGCTGAGAAAGTGTTTGCCCGCGCCCGTCAGCGTGTCTCGGAGAGCAGCTGCGGCCTATGTGGCATGGACAATCTCGAGGAGGTCATGCGTCCTTTGCCGCCTGTCACAGCGCACATTGCAGTGGCCGATGCAGCGATTTTTTCGGCGCTATCGGCATTGCGATCGCATCAGACATTGAATGCCGATACAGGTTCCGCACATGCCGCGGCATTTTGCGCGCCCGACGGTTCTATCCTGATGACCCGCGAGGATGTTGGCCGTCATAATGCGCTCGACAAGTTAATTGGCGCGCTCGCCCGGGCCGACATCAATATTTCAACTGGCTTTATCGTCCTCACCGCGCGGTGTAGCCTTGAGCTGGTGCAAAAGACGATCCTCGCAAATTGCCCGATGCTCGTGACAATTTCGGCAGCGACCGACTTGGCAATCCATATCGCCGAGAAATCGGGCCTTCGCTTGGTCAGCCTAGCGCGCGCGGACTCGGCGCTTGCCGCAATGCCCCAAAACGGCTGATGAGCCAGCTTCGGAGCATCGAGATAGCCGGGTCAGCCAGATCATCGGCGTGCAGTTTCAAATAATAGCCATAGCCGTCTTCGATAACAGCATCATAAGGCATTACGAGCCGCCCATCGGCAATTTCCTGCGCAAACATATCAATATCGCCCAAAAAGACGCCATTGGCGGCCATGGCATATTGCGCAGCCGCAATCGTGGTATCAAAGGCAAGGCCACCATGCGTCGCGACACCCAGCTGGCTCTGCCGGAAATAGGCCGTCCACAAAAGCTCGCGCGGCTCGCCATCCAGCTTGAGGTGCAAAAGCTCCTCGCTTTTCAAAAATTCCTCCAACGACTTGCCCTCACGGTTGGCGGCCGTTGCTGGCGAACATAATGGCGCCACGCGCACCATCCAGAGAAGATCTGTAATCCGGTCATCGACATTGGGGCGGTCATACACAATCGCCATGTCGAAATCGGTTGAGGGCAATCCTGTCACATGCGCGCTCGAAACATCAAGGCGCAAATCGGGATGTTCAATGTGAAAATCGCGGAGCATCGGCAGGAACAATTGTTGCAGCAGCGACGGCGGGACATGTAACCGCAGCGAACGGCCAGTGACCTCATCATCGCGAATGGAATTCATCGTTTGCTCGATCCGGTCGAGGCATTTGCTCACCACCGGCAACAATTCTTCGCCCGCCGCCGTCAGCGAAAGCCGCGACGCGTCGCGCACGAACAACTGCTTGCCCAACAGTTCCTCAAGCCCGCCAACATGACGGCTCATCGCACTCTGCGAGACCGAAAGCGCCGACGCACCGCCCGTGAAGCTTAAATTTTGTCCCACCGCTTCAAACGCGCGCAGGGCGTTCAAAGGCAGCCAGCGACGATTAATTGTGCTACGATTGGATATGATATCGACCTTTCGAATGCGGACAATTTTGCGCCTGCACTATTGCCCGACATTTTGACATAGGGCTATGCGAAAATGCGATTTTATTCGTTTCCATATCTGGCCCATTCCAGCTTTAGAGAGATTTGCATAAAGGCCTAAACATGGATTTGCAGCGGATAAGCGCGCTTTTTGAACAGCGCCGTGAAGGGCATACCTTGCCCCAAGCATTGTACACAGAATCGGATAGCTTCGATTTCGATATGGCTGCGATTTACGGCCAAAGCTGGTTGATGGCCGGCATGGAATGCGAATTACCAAAAACGGGCAGTTACATCTCCATGATGGTGGGCAAATGGCCTGTCGTCATTACGCGCGATAAAGAAGGCACGATCCGTGCTTTTCACAATAGTTGCCGCCACCGTGGCTCCATGGTTTGCCAACCGGGCCATGGCACCGCACCAAAGCTGGTCTGCCCTTATCATCGCTGGACCTATGATCTAGACGGGTCACTCTTTGCGGCAGGCCGCATGGAAGACGATTTCGACAAAAGCGCCCATGGCCTGAAACCCATTGCGATAGCCTGTTTCGGTGGCGCAATCTTCATTTGCCTTGCAGACAATCCACCGCCGATCGATGATTTCCGGGAGAAGTTTTCGGCTTATGCGGCACCTGCCAATTTCGAAAATCTAAAGCTCGCCCATGTCGACAAGCTGGTCGAACATGCGAATTGGAAGCTCGTCATGGAAAATGCCCGCGAATGCTATCATTGCGCGACGGGCCATCCGGAGTTGGCAAAGACCTTTCCTGTCGGCATGTCGAAGCATTTCGATGCGCATGAAGATGCGCGGGCAGAAGCCTTTAGCGCCGCCATGGACGCCCATGGTTTTCCACATGAGCCCGTGGAAGGACATTGGTGGCAGGTTGCCCGCTTCGCGCTCAATGAAGGCTGCACCTCCATGTCGGAGGATGGCAAACCGTTGATTAAAAAGCCGCTGATTACCGCCAATGGAGGCGACATTGGCTCGCTACGCTGGGCGATTGATCCGCATCTCTTTGCCCATGCGACGTCGGATTATGTGTTCATGTTCAGCTGCATGCCCGTCAGCGCAACGGAAACGCATGTGTTCAGCAAATGGTACGTTCACAAGGATGCGGTGGAAGGCGTCGATTATGATGTCGACACCCTTATCTCCCTCTGGGCAGTGACCAATTCGCAGGACAAGGAACTGGCCGAAAACAATCATAAGGGCGTCAACAGCCCAGGATATACGCCTGGTCCTTATTCGGCAGATGCAGAAATGCTCGCCCGCCGTTTTACCGACTGGTATTGTGACGTTTCGCGTGTCTATATTGATAGCCATGGCAAATAAAAAGTCGGGGGACTTTCACCCAGAAACATTGGCGGTAGCCTACGGATATGATCCGCAAATGGGGATGGGCGCAGCAAAGCCTCCGATCTTCATGACCTCGACCTTTGTCTATCCATCGGCGCAGCACGCCAAATATGTGCATGAGGCCTATTTTGATGGCACTGGACCATTGGTTGGGGAAAGCAACCATATCTATTCGCGACTTGGCCATCCGGGTCTGGATTTTCTGGAAGCCCGCCTTGCCGCCATTGATGGTGCAGAAGATGCCGTGGCCTATTGCAGTGGCATGGCCGCGCACTCCAGCATTGCGCTTGCCCATATTCGTGCCGGCGATAGCGTTCTGCATGGGCGGCCCATTTATGGCGGGGTGGATTATCTCTACAATGTCATGATGCCGCAATTTGGTTCGCATGTGACCACTTATGTCGATGGCACCGATGAAGATCATGTCCGCGCCGCAGCGCAAGCCGCGATGGCAAAGGGCCCGTTAAAGCTCATCATCGCTGAGACACCGGCCAACCCGACAGCCGCCATTGTTGATCTCGAGCTCATGGTGCGGATCGCCGATGAGGTTGGTGCAAAACAAGGACATCGGCCGCTTGTTGTTGTCGACAACACGTTGCTCGGTCCCTTTGCCCAGCGCCCAATCGAAGATGGCGTTGATCTATGCATGACGTCTCTCACCAAATATTGCGGCGGGCATAGCGATTTGCTGGCGGGCGGTGTTTCGGGCCGTAAGGAATTGATTGAGCAGCTCAAACTCCAGCGGACGACATGGGGTAATCATCTGGATCCCTTCACCGCTTGGCTTGTGCTCCGGTCGTTGGAATCGGTCTCGGTACGCACCGAACGGGCCATGAGCAATGCGCGCATTGTCGCGGAATATCTGCGCGACCACCCCAAGGTCGCAGGCGTTACCTATTTGGGCTTTCTGCCCGAAGGATCACGGCAACGCGCTGTATATGATCGGCAATGCAAGGCAGCGGGGTCGACCTTCTCCTTTCATCTGCACGGCGGTGAGGCAGAGGCGTTCCGGATGTTGGATCAGCTTAAGCTGATGAAACTTGCGGTGAGCCTTGGCGGGTCAGAGACGTTGATTTGCCATTCGGCGAGCACAACACATTATGCAGTCGCACGCGAACAGCGATTGGAAGGTGGGATAACCGATGGCACGATGCGGCTATCGGTCGGGTTAGAACATGTCGATGATCTGATCGGCGATTTGAAACAGGCATTGGAAGCAGTTTAATGGATCTGAACTTTACCGGAACCGATGTGTGCGCCGTTAATGGCACACGAAGCGCACCCGAAGCAAAATATGACCTTGTCGTCATTGGCGCCGGGCCAAGCGGCATTGCCGCTGCCATAGAAGGCGCAGCCAGCGGAGCTTCGGTTCTTCTGGTGGATGAAAATCCTGTGTCGGGCGCGCTGATGGGCAATGATACCCCGCTTTATTTCGGCGGCCGCATGACGGCGGCGACCCAGAATAGCGACCGCATGCTTGAGGCCATCTTCATGAGCATGCCGGATCTTGAAAAGGCAATGGAAGCTGGCGTTGAGCTGCTGCTCGGCACAACGGCTTGGGGCGTGTATCGCAATGGACCGGGTGTACAAAGCTTGCCAGAACAAGTTGTTGGCCTTGCCGATGCTGAACGGTCTTGGCTGGTCGGCTTTGATCGGATTGTGCTGGCAACAGGCGCGCGCGACCTCGCCATTGCATTTCCCGGCTGGAACCAGCCTGGCGTGATGGGGGCCGCTGCCCTGCAAATGCTGCTCTCCCGCTATGGGGCCTTTTCTGGGCGGCGCATTGTTGTTTTGGGGTCGCATGACCTCGCGCTCGAAACCGCGCTTCTGGCGCTTGAACATGGGCTGGAAGTTGCCGGTCTGGTGGAAGTGCGCGATACAGCGCAAGGCGATGCCACACTTCTTGGGAAGATTATGTCGGCAGGCATTCCCGTCCATTATGGACAGAGCATCAAATCCAGCAAAGGCGGTCTTGATGGCATTGAATCCATCACCCTGACTGATGGAACAGACATCGCTTGCGACACCGTCTGTGTCGCCATTGGCCTTATCCCCTCGATTGAACTGGTCGACGCGATGCATGGCCCACGGGCACTGAACGCGGCACGCGGCGGCTATATTCCAGCGGGAGAACCGAATGTAACGACTGTGGGCCTGTGCGCTGGCCTACCCGATACAGGTTTTGACCATGTCGCCTATCGCATGGATTGGGTACGTGCGGCGCTGCGCGTCAATGCGCCCGATACGATTATCTGCCAATGTGAAGAAGTGACACTGGCGGATCTGATCGGGATTCAACCGCCCAATTATTTACCGCGCCCCGCGGCGCTTCAGGCGCGCTCACTCGACACGCTGCTGAACGATGGCCCCGCCAACCCGGATCAGATCAAGCGCTTAACCCGCTCTGGCATGGGCGTATGTCAGGGCCGCCGTTGCCGCGATCAGGTGGCGATGATGTTGGCCATTGAATCCGACAAGCCATTCGGCACCATTCCGCTCGCCACGCACCGCGCGCCTGTGCGCCCCTTGCCACTAAAGATTTTGGCAGAATGGGATGAGCCTGCGGCGATGGATGCAGCGTGGGATGTCTGGTTCGGTATTCCGACGCAATGGGTGCCTGTCGAAGATATCGGCACAGAATATCAGGATGCGCATCGCGAGATGCTCTACACGGGGATGTATAAATGAGCGGCTCTGAAGTAGTCATCGTCGGCGGCGGCGTCACAGGTCTTAGTGCAGGGTGGTGGCTGGCGCGTTCGGGCATTAAGGTAACCGTGCTCGACAAGTTCATTGTTGGTTGGGAAGCCTCCGGACGCAATGGCGGCGGCGCATCACATTATTCCAGCCCCTTGTTCGATGAAGAACAACGGCTTTGGCCGCAAATGGATGAGCTATTGGGCTACCCAACAGAACATCAAAAAGGCCGTATCCTGATTGCGATGACCGAACGGCAGTGGGACCAATATCGCTTCATTGCGGAACGCCACACGCGCCTCAACCACCCGGTCGAGGTGCTTGACGTAAAGCAGGTTCAAGAGGCTGTTCCGCTGGCGGGCGATAATTGCTTTGGCGGCGTGCATTATAAATTTGGCGGCCATGCCAACCCGCAACGCACGGTTCAGGCCTATGCCTGGGCACTGCAAGATCTTGGCGGTAAAATCATTCAGCATAGTCCAGTTACAGGCTTTGAAACCGCTGGCGGCAAGGTGACGGCGGTGAAGACCGCTAATGCAACTTATGGCTGCGATGCCGTAGTGGTCGCTGCTGGCCCGCAAATTCCGCAACTGATGGCGCAATTGGGTATTGATGTCCCTCTGGCCGCCGCACGCGCCGAAATGATCATTACCGAACCGGCCCCGATGATGCCGTTGGGCGGCGTCGATGGACATAAGATTTATGGCCGCCAGACTTTGCGCGGCAACCTCGCTTATGGCGGCGGCCCGCATGAATGGCTGGATGTCGATGCGACTGGTCCGGCGGCTCGGCCATCGACACCGTTGGCCCGCAACCTTGCCAAAAGGCTGGCAGAACTGCTGCCCAAGGCCGCGCATCTCAACGTCATTCGCAGCTGGGCAGGCGTGATTGAAAACTCGCCCGATGGCCGTCCGATTATTGATCGGCTCACCAGCCCCGACAATGTCGTTGTCGCCTCTATGTCGAGCGTGGGCTTCGGCCTGTCGCCCGCATCGGGCCATGCGATCCGCGATCTGGTGATTGATGGTGCATGTTCCTTTACCAATATCGACCTTCTCAAGCTGTCGCGCTTTGACGGACTTGAAAAGGATTGGCGTGAAAAGCGTGGGTGGATGCCCATCGCATGAGCCGATATTCAGCCTTAAGCCTGTTGCGCGGCGCTCTTAATGGGCAGCGCCACTGGCAACCAGCATGGCGCGACCCAGAACCAAAATCGCATTATGATATCATCATCATCGGCGGTGGCGGCCATGGGCTGGCAACGGCATATTATTTGGCCAAGGTGCATGGTCTCAAGAATATTGCCGTTCTGGAAAAAGGCTGGATTGGCGGCGGAAATACGGGGCGCAACACGACGATTGTGCGGTCCAATTATCGACTGGAACCGCTGCATAATCTCTTCGAATTTGGCTTGAAGCTCTGGCATGGCCTAAGTGACGAGTTGAATTACAATGTGATGTTCAGCCCGCGGGGCGCGATGTTCCTTGGCCATAGCGACGCCGATATGGTCAAGCTGGCCGAACGCGGCGACGCGATGCGTTGTGACGGGATTGATGCCGATCTATTGACCCGAGATCAGGTGGCAAAGCTTGAGCCCTTGCTCGA
>ENA-ORCY01001391-ORCY01001391.1-marine-metagenome-genome-assembly--contig:-NODE-1391-length-11341-cov-3.734020_pt1 | contig 11341 bp, 12 predicted proteins | sample MGYA00248634_ERZ508507 | MGnify/ENA primary metagenome ERZ508507 (study PRJEB26178, sample SAMN06266269) | marine metagenome | isolation source: Columbia River Estuary | place: USA:Columbia River... | reverse complement strand
TTGGCATAGGTTCTTGGTTAGGCACGATCATGCTATTTAATGTGTGGGTTTTAATTTGGCCAAACCAACAAAAGATTTTAGGCATGGTTCAAGCTTCAGATGATGAAAAAGCCAAAGCACGCAGAGTAGCTTTTCTAGCATCAAGAACAAACTTAATGCTTTCCCTTCCAATGCTTTTCTTTATGGCAAATGGACTGAGTCATCGCGCATTAATCGGTCTTTAATTTAATTTAAGCTGAAATAAACGGAGGCTTAAGCCTCCGTTTGTGTTTATAAGTACGGAAAATTGTATGTCAAAAATGATGGATACCTACGCTAGACAACCCGTAACCTTTGAAAAAGGTGAAGGTGTGTGGCTATGGGCTAAAGATGGTAAAAAGTATTTGGATGCTTTATCCGGCGTAGCAGTAAACGGACTCGGACATGCACATCCGAAATTAGTGAAGACCATTCATGAGCAAGTATCAAAACTTATTCATGTATCTAATGTTTACCATATTGCTGAACAAGAAAAATTAGCTGAAAAACTCACAGCTATTTCTCATATGGATAATGTATTTTTCTGTAATTCTGGATGTGAAGCCAATGAAGCTGCTATCAAATTAGCAAGGCTTTATGGGCATCAAAATGGCATTGAAACACCAGAAATTATTGTAATGGAAAAAGCATTTCATGGGCGTACGATGGCAACGTTATCAGCTACTGGTAATCGTAAATCACAAGCTGGCTTCGAACCTCTTGTGGGTGGGTTTATTCGAGCTGCCTTCGATGATTTAGAAGCTATTCAACAAATTGCCTCAAGAAAAAATAATGTGGTTGCAATTCTGGTAGAGCCGATTCAAGGCGAAGGCGGCATTAATATCCCAAGTAACATTCAAAACTATCTTAAAGGCTTAAGAGAGATTTGTGATCAACATAATTGGCTTTTAATGTTAGACGAAGTGCAATGTGGTATTGGTAGAACAGGAAAATGGTTTGCACATCAGCATACCTCTATTAAGCCTGATGTCATGACGCTCGCAAAAGGCCTGGGCTCTGGAGTACCTATTGGTGCTTGCTTAGCTAAAGGCAAGGCAAGTCATGTTTTTACGCCAGGTAAGCATGGATCTACATTTGGCGGTAATCCATTAGCAACTGCAGCAGGCTTTGCAACATTGAATATTATTGAAGAGGATAAGCTTTGTAATCATGCATCAAAAATGGGTGCATTAATTAATGAAGAATTTACTAAGCAATTAAAAGACTGCCCTCAGGTTAAGGGGGTTCGTAATTTAGGGCTCATGGTGGGCATTGAACTTGATCAGCCGTGTGGAGATTTAACTAAATTAGCATTAGAAGAGGGTCTTCTGATAAATGTCACCGCAGAAAAAGTGATTCGTCTTTTACCAGCACTCGTCATAAACGAAGCTGAAGCAAGAGAATTGACTGTGAGACTGTCTAAAGTTATCAAAGCTTTTTTAGCAAAGTAACGTTTTAAGTAGAATTGATTTTATGAAAACAAAACATTTTTTAAGATTTAATGATCTCAAGCGAGATGAGTTTGAATATATTTTCGCGAGAGCAAGTTGGATCAAAAAACAATTTAAAGAATACAAACAGTATTGGCCTCTGGCCGACAGAACATTGGTAATGATTTTTGAAAAAGCGAGCACTCGAACACGATTATCTTTTGAGGCGGGCATTCAACAGCTTGGCGGCTCAGCGATATATTTAAATACGAGAGACTCTCAATTAGGAAGAGGTGAGCCTGTAGAAGATGCAGGACAGGTTATTTCCCGTATGTGCGATCTTGTGATGATCCGAACATTTGAGCAAGATATCATTGATCGATTTGCACAAAACTCGAGAGTGCCTGTGATTAATGGATTGACGAATGAATATCATCCTTGCCAAATTCTTGCGGACATTTTTACCTATATTGAACATAGAGGTTCTATTCAAGGTAAAACAGTTGCATGGATTGGTGACTCAAATAATGTTTGTAATACATGGCTTCAAGCAGCTGAGGTATTAGACTTTAATGTACATGTTTCAACACCTAAAGGTTATGAGGTTGAAGTTGAGCGAGCAGGTTTATACGGCGATAAACATTTTGAAGAATTTGAAGATCCTATGGATGCAGCGAAAGATGCTGAGATTGTTACAACTGACGTATGGACGAGTATGGGTTTTGAATCTGAAAACGAAGAACGTTTAAAAGATTTTGCAGATTGGCAAGTGGATCAGGAGATGATGTCAGTAGCATCCTCGAATGCTTTGTTTATGCATTGTCTGCCAGCACACCGAGGCGAGGAAGTAACTGCAGAAGTAATTGACGGTGCTCAAAGTGTTGTATGGGATGAGGCTGAGAATCGTCTTCATGTTCAAAAAGCATTGATGGAATACCTGTTATTAGGAAAAATGAAAAATGAGTGATATTAAAAAAATTGTTCTAGCTTACTCTGGCGGACTAGACACGTCAGTTATTTTGAAGTGGCTACAAGAAACCTATCAATGCGAAGTGGTTACTTTTACAGCTGATTTAGGGCAGGGTGACGAACTAGAACCTGCAAAAGAAAAAGCTAAAGCTGCAGGTGTAAAAGAAATTTTTGTTGAAGATTTGAAAGAAGAATTTGTTCGAGATTTTGTATTTCCAATGTTTAGAGCAAATGCAATTTATGAAGGCGAATATTTACTTGGTACTTCTATTGCGAGACCGCTTATTGCTAAACGTTTAATAGAGCTTGCTAAAAAAACGAATGCAGATGCTATTTCTCATGGCGCAACAGGTAAAGGTAATGATCAGGTTCGTTTCGAACTAGGAGCGTACGCACTTAATCCTGATATTAAAATTATTGCACCCTGGCGCGAGTGGGATTTGCTTAGTCGAGAAAAATTACTTCAGTACGCTGAGAAAAATAATATTCCAGTTGAGATGAAACATAAACATGGTGGCAGCCCATACAGTATGGATGCCAATTTATTGCATATTTCGTATGAAGGACGTCATTTAGAAAATCCTGGTGCTGAACCTGAAGAGGATATGTGGCGTTGGACTGTAAGTCCTGAAAAGGCACCAAATGAATCTGAAACCATCGAGATTCAATTTAATAAAGGTGATCCAGTTAGTATTAATGGCAAAACCATGAAAGCACATGAACTATTAGCGACTCTCAATCAGATAGGTGGTAAGCACGGTATAGGTAGATTAGATCTTGTGGAGAACCGATATGTAGGTATGAAATCTCGAGGCTGTTATGAAACACCCGGGGGCAGTATTTTACTAAAAGCGCATCGAGCCATTGAATCTATTACACTAGATCGTGAAGTGGCACATCTTAAAGATGACCTAATGCCAAGATTTGCTTCTTTGATTTATAACGGCTACTGGTGGAGTCCTGAGAGGCTTGCATTACAAACACTCATCGACCACACGCAAAATAATGTAAATGGCTGGGTGAGATTGAAGCTATATAAAGGCAATATCAGTGTGATTGGCAGGGACAGTGCAACAGACTCTCTTTTTGATACTTCCATTGCAACATTTGAAGATGATGGAGGCGCATATGACCAAAAGGATGCAGCAGGTTTTATTAAACTCAATGCTTTAAGAATGAGAATCGCAGCAAAAATTAAAAAATAAGGTGAATTTAAATGGCTCAATTTGATAATGTAAGTGTAAAGAAAAAAGCAAATATTTATTTTGATGGTAAATGTGTGAGCCATACGATTCTTCTTCCAAATGGAACAAGAAGTACGGTCGGCGTAATTTTTCCAAGCACATTAACTTTTAATACACAGGCAGCTGAAGTGATGGAAATTCTCGCTGGACACTGCCGCGTAAAATTACAGGGCGCTTCTGATTGGAATGAGTATAAAGAAGATCAAAAATTTTCTGTACCCGCAAATTCATCATTTGAAATTGAAACATCAGATACGCTTCATTATGTTTGTCATTTCGAATAATTTTTTTAAGTAAGGAGATTCTGTATGCCATCTTTTGATGTTTCATCTGAAGTAAATATGGCTAATTTAACTAATTCTATTGATGTTGCCTCTCGAACGATTATTAATCGATACGATTTTAAGGGCACAACCGCAAAAGTCGAATTTTCAGAGAAAGAATTAACCATTACTCTTTACGGGGATTCAGATTTTCAATTGGATCAGATTAAAGATATTTTGCTGCCTGCTATGGAAAAAAAAGAGGCTGATAGCTCGAAAAGAATAGAGCCTCAAGACATTCAAACTGTATCTGGAAACAAAGTAAAACAGTTGCTTAAATTAAAATCAGGTATCGATACTGAGCTTGCAAAAAAAATTGTCAAATTACTCAAAGATAGCGGGCTAAAAGTTCAGTCTGCTATTCAAGGTGAAAGTGTTCGTGTGTCTGGTGCTAAAAGAGATAACTTACAAGATGCTATTGCATTCATTAAAAAAAGCATTACAGACTTTCCCCTTCAATTTGGAAATTTTAGAGATTAGTTAGACGCATGCAACCCAGAACACTTTATGAAAAATTATTTGAGAGCCATATTGTTAGAGAAGATGCTGGCACTTATCTCATTTACATTGACCGCCATCTTGTTCATGAAGTTACAAGTCCGCAAGCTTTTGAAGGCTTAAGAATTAATCATAGGCCTGTATGGAGAAATAAATCAGTTCTTGCAGTCCCTGACCATAATGTTCCAACAACAGATCGCTCACTTGGAATTTCTGATCCTATTTCTAAGATCCAGGTCGAAACACTCGAGGAAAATTGTAAACATTTCGGTTTAACACAATTTTCTATGAATGATAGTCGCCAAGGTATTGTTCATGTCATTGGACCGGAGCAAGGAAGCACATTGCCTGGTATGACAATAGTTTGTGGCGACTCTCATACAAGTACACACGGTGCATTTGGTGCTCTCGCTATGGGTATTGGTACTTCTGAGGTTGAGCATGTGTTGGCAACTCAATGTTTGATCCTGAAAAAATTTAAAGCAATGGAAGTGCGGGTAGAGGGAAAATTAAACAAAGGTATTACTGCCAAAGATATTGCTTTGGCCTTAATTGGAAAAATTGGAACAGCAGGTGGTACAGGGTATGCGATTGAGTTTACTGGCGAATCTATTCGCACCCTTTCCATGGAAAGTAGAATGACGATCTGTAATATGGCAATTGAAGCGGGCGCAAGAGCCGGTATGGTTGCAGTTGATGAAGTCACAATATCCTACATTGAAAATAGACCTTTCTCACCTAAAGGCGAAGCGTTTGAAAAAGCAAAAGTTTATTGGAAAACATTACATAGTGATAAAGATGCAAAATTCGATAAAATAATCACACTTAACGCAAATGAAATTCTCCCACAAGTGACTTGGGGAACTTCACCTGAAATGGTTGTTGGTATCGATGGTATGACACCTGACCCCAAAAAAGAAAATGATTTGTCGAAAAGAAAAAGTATTGAAGACGCTCTTATCTATATGGGCCTTGAACCCAACCTTCCTATAAACCAAATTAGTTTAGATAAAATTTTTATTGGGTCTTGCACTAATTCGCGCATCGAAGATCTGCGAGAAGCAGCAAGCGTGCTTAAAGGAAAAAAAATTGCCAAGAATATTAAGTTAGCACTTGTAGTTCCTGGATCGGGTCTTGTCAAACTACAAGCTGAAAAAGAAGGCCTAGATAAAATTTTCATAGACGCAGGTTTTGAGTGGCGAGAGCCTGGTTGTTCAATGTGTTTAGCAATGAATGCTGATCGTTTAGACCCAGGAGAGCGTTGCGCGTCAACTTCAAATAGAAATTTTGAAGGTCGACAAGGTCAAGGTGGTAGAACACATCTTGTAAGTCCTTCAATGGCAGCAGCTGCAGGCGTTCATGGTCATTTTGTAGATATAAGAGTTTTAAGCTAATTTATGAAACCATTTGTAACTCTTAAAGGTATTTTGGCCCCACTTGATCGTGCAAATGTAGATACGGATGCAATTATTCCAAAACAATTTTTGAAGTCGATCAAGAAGACAGGCTTTGGACCGCACCTCTTTGATGAATGGAGATATCTCGATCATGGTGAGCCGGGTATGGATTTAAATCAAAGGGTAAAAAATCCTGACTTTGTTCTCAATCAAGATCGATACGAAAAGGCAACTATTTTGATCGCGCGAGAGAATTTTGGTTGTGGCTCAAGTCGAGAGCATGCGCCATGGGCAATCGAAGACTATGGCTTTAGAGTAATTTTGGCAACTAGTTTTGCTGACATTTTCTTTAGCAATTGTTTTAAAAATGGCTTACTACCCATAGTTTTATCTGGTGAGACAATTGATCGCTTATTTAAATCTACCTATGCAAATGAGGGCTATGCCCTAACAATTGACTTAGAAAATCAATCTATTACTCTACCTTCTGATGAAAAAATAAGTTTTCAGGTGGATACATTTAGAAAGCATTGCTTAATGAATGGATTAGACGATATTGGATTAACAATGCAGCATAGCGAAACCATTAAAGCGTTTGAAAAGACTTACTACCAAAAAAATTCATGGCTACTTTAAATTAGAAAGACTTTCTAAATAAAATGAAAATTGCAATATTACCTGGCGATGGCATCGGCCCTGAAATTACAAAACAAGCGGTTGATGTTTTAAAAGCACTTAAATTAGGCGCAGAATTATTAGAGGCGCAAATTGGTGGAGCTGGCTATGAAAAATTTGGCGACCCACTCCCAGATTCAACACTTGATCTAGCCATTAAATCTGATGCAGTTCTTCTTGGTGCTGTAGGCGATTGGAAATATGACTCGCTTCCAAGAGAAAAGAGACCCGAGCGTGGATTACTTCGTATTAGAAAAGAACTTAATCTATTTGCTAATTTAAGACCTGCAATTTTATATTCCGAACTTGTTGGAGCCTCATCGCTTAAACCTGAAATCGTATCTAACCTCGACATTATGATTGTGAGAGAACTTACGGGCGATATTTATTTTGGTCAGCCTCGTGGCATCCATGAGAATGAAAATGGTGAGCGTGAAGGTATTAATACAATGCGATATTCAGAATCTGAAATTAAACGCATTGCTCATGTTGCATTTCAGATCGCTATGAAGCGATCAAAAAAATTATGTTCTGTAGACAAGGCCAATGTTTTAGAAACAACTGAGTTGTGGCGGCAAGTCATGATCGACATTTCAAAAGAATATCCCGAGGTTGAATTGACTCATATGTATGTCGATAATGCTGCGATGCAATTAATAAAAAATCCAAAGCAATTCGATGTATTGGTTACAGGAAATATTTTTGGAGATATTTTATCTGATGAAGCCTCTATGTTAACTGGATCTATCGGTATGCTTCCATCTGCATCTCTTGATAGCAATAATAAAGGTATGTATGAGCCTAGTCATGGTTCAGCGCCTGATATTGCAGGAAAAAATATTGCAAATCCACTTGCTACAATTTTATCTTTAGCCATGATGTTTAGATACACATTCAACGAAGAAAAAATTGCGAATAAAATAGAGTCGGCTGTTAAAAAAGCATTAAGCCAAGGTTTCCGAACAGCAGATATTTATTCTGCCGGTGATAAAAAAGTGAGCTGTAGTGAAATGGGTGAAGCAGTGATTGCTTCTCTTAACTAATTAAAGAACGGGACATTTAATGAATCGAGTTGGTTTTGTCGGTTGGAGAGGTATGGTGGGTTCAGTTCTCATGCAGAGAATGCAAGAGGAGCATGACTTTAAAGAATTTGACTCAACTTTTTTTTCTACCTCTCAGACAGGAAACGCAGCACCGCCTTTTTCAGGAAGTCAAAGCACATTAAAAGATGCTAGTGATATTAAAGAACTTGCTGCAATGAATATTATTCTTTCATGTCAGGGCGGAGAATACACATCTGATATATACCCTAAATTGAGAGACTCAGGATGGCAGGGTCATTGGATTGATGCAGCCTCTTCATTAAGAATGGAAAAAGATGCAGTAATTATTCTAGATCCACTGAATAGCGATCTCATTCAAGAAGCGTATCAAAAAGGTAACAAAAATTGGATTGGCGGAAACTGTACTGTATCACTTATGCTTTTAGCGCTTGATGGCTTGTTCAAGAAAGATCTTATTGAGTGGATTTCTTCAATGACCTATCAGGCAGCAAGTGGAGCTGGGGCTCAGAATATGAGAGAGCTGATTTCTCAAATGGGAAATGTTTACAATCATGCAAAAGATTTAATCGATGATCCTAAGACATCCATCTTAGATATCGATCGAAATGTTTCGTCTACACTTAAATCTCAAGATTTTCCAATTGAAAACTTTGGCGTCCCTTTAGCTGGAAGTTTAATTCCTTGGATTGATAAGGATTTAAATAATGGTCAAAGCAAAGAAGAATGGAAAGGCTCCGCTGAAACTAATAAAATTCTTGGAAGAGAAAATAATCCAATCGTTATTGAAGGATTATGTGTGCGTATTGGAGCAATGCGATGTCATAGTCAAGCCTTAACGATTAAATTAAAAAAGAATATTTCTTTAGAAGAAATCAATCAAATCATAAGTAGCGCTAATCAATGGGTTAATTTAATTCCGAATGAGAGAGAAATTTCAATGAAAGAGTTAAGTCCTGCTGCAGTCACAGGTAAGCTTTCTATTCCTATAGGTAGAATTAGAAAGCTAAATATGGGGCCTGAATACATTTCAGCTTTCACGGTGGGGGATCAATTATTATGGGGGGCTGCAGAGCCGCTCAGACGTATTTTAAGAATACTTATCAAATCTATTTAAAAGAAATTTATGAGCCAAAAAATTAAAAAATTATTTTTATTGTATGCCCTTTTAGCCCCGCTTATTGTTAATGCACTTCAGCTGGGTAAAATCGTTGTGACATCATCCCAAGGACAGCCTCTTAATGCTGAGATTGAAATGATGTTAACGCCAGGTGAAGATTTATCAAAACTTAAGACATCGCTGGCGTCAAAAGAGAATTACGAGTCACAAGGTATAGAACGCCTTGCTATTCATAATAATATTTCTGTTGAACTGCAAAAAAATGAAAAAGGTCTTACCGTCTTAAAACTGAAAAGTTCTCAGCCTGTTCCAGATCCTTTTTTAGATTTGCTCATTCAAGTCGACTCAGCAAAAGGAAGAAATTACCGTGAATATACGGTACTTCTTGATCCACCAGAAACCCCAATTATTCAACAAGAAAAAATTGTTGCTGTCGATAAAACAGATCCGCTACCCATCAATGACAGAAAAGAACAAAAGGAAAGTACAGATAAAAATAAGATTACTTTTGAAAAAGAAATTAAAAATAATCTTAAAACGCTAGAGAAAAATAAGCCTGCTGAGCAATCCTCAAAATCAATTACGGTTAAACCTGCAGATACTATCTATAAAATTGCCAGAGAAAATAAGATACCTGGCATTACTACGGAACAAATGGTAGTTGGTATTTTTAATCTTAATGAGCTTGCCTTCACAAATAAAAACATTAACGGTTTGGAGGTTGGACAGAAGATCGCTCTGCCATCAAAAGATGATTTTATGGATTTAACTCATGCAAAAGCGATGGCTGAAATTAAAATTCAGTCTTCACAGTGGAATAAATATAGTACGAAAACTGCTGAAGCTGTTGCAAATAACCCTAAAGTTAGCTCACCGACGTCTGACTTGCCTCTAACTCCCGCAACCATTGTTCAGAATCCGCCAGCTTCACCAGCTCCACGGATTAAATTGACCGGTGATACATTACCTAATAATAAAAATAGCAAAGAAATTATTCAAAAAGAAATTAATCAGAATAATGATGATAGGACAGCATTAGAAAAAAATATTAAGGTTGCTGAACAAAAAATTGCTCTTCTAGAAAAAGAGCTTGCTGATGCAAAAAAAATATTAACCGTATCTAATCAGGCTTTATTTGACCTTCAAGAAAAAGCAAAGCAGGTCAATCAAAATAAAGATTTAACTTCTAAAGTACCTGTAGTTGAATCTAAGCCTGAACTTACCTCTCTCATCAGCCAAGGAAATGAAGTTGATGTTAATAAAAATGATACAACCTCTCCTGCGGATACATCTTTTAAATCTTCTATTTCCGATAGCCCTATTGAGGAAAAAGCAAATGCTCAGTTGGCATCTGACAAGGAGGCCTCTAGTGTGTCATCGTCTAGTGGACTATTTATCTTCTTAGGGGTTCTTTTTGCTATCTTAATTATGCTTTTTGTCATCAAAACCAAAAGACAGAAAGAACAAAAAGAACTCATTGATTCAATAAGTACTGACAAAGAAAAGCCTTATTCAGAAGTTCATAGTGCTAAAGCTTCTCCGGCCATAGAAGAGGGAACTATAAAAGATATTAATTTGTCAGATACTACAATTAATTTATCAGATAAGGATCAGAAGCCGACTCATTTTGACTAGGCTATTGAACGATTAAACTATCGTGCATCCATTAGTTAAATTGGTAGGTATTTTATGTGCTTTATTGCTAATCAATAAATATAATTTCGATTTTAATCTTTTTTTACTTTTCTTTATTGTAGCTATTTCTTTTTTTATAAGATTTTCAATACCTAAACTTATTTTTAGGCTGAAATTTTTTCTTATCATCACCTTCTTTCTCTATGTTTTTAATACGCCAGGTGAGTATATATTTCTTTGGCCTTATCTCTCCCCATCATACGAAGGACTTTTGTTAGGCTCAACTCAAATTATGCGGCTTATTAATTCAGTTGCCATCATTACGATTATGATTTCTTTCATGAGCTATCAAACCTTGATTGAAACTTTTTATTTAATCTTTAAGCCATTAAAACTTTTTGGGATTGATGTAAAACGCTTTGCTGTTCGTCTATATTTAACAATGGAATATGTGAAGACTTTCCAATCAAAACATAAACTTCGCTTTAACCTTAATGATTTGTCTTCAATGCTCTTATATTCAAATAATAAGAATCTTATGAGTCTTTCTTATATTCAAATTAACGAAGAGAAAGTTAACAGCTCATCTGTACTTTTAATTGCTTTAATTGTTTCTATTACTTTTTTTTTAATTTTCTACTTATAAGCTGCCATGAAAATCGCATTGTGTATTGAATATAATGGATCTAATTACTCTGGTTGGCAGAAACAAAATGATGTGGACTCTATCCAAGGCGAAATTGAAAAAGCACTTGAAAGTATTGCGCTAGAAAAATTGGATACTTACGCTTCAGGCCGAACAGATGCTGGTGTTCATGCGCTCGTTCAAATGGTTCATTTCGAAACTAAAATTCATAGACCGATCACCGCTTGGGTAAGGGGTGTTAATGCCTTCTTGCCATTATCTATTCGAGTGTTATGGGCAAAGGAGGTGGATGATACTTTTCATGCGCGCTCTTCAGCCTCACAAC
>ENA-ORCY01001390-ORCY01001390.1-marine-metagenome-genome-assembly--contig:-NODE-1390-length-11361-cov-2.448068_pt1 | contig 11361 bp, 17 predicted proteins | sample MGYA00248634_ERZ508507 | MGnify/ENA primary metagenome ERZ508507 (study PRJEB26178, sample SAMN06266269) | marine metagenome | isolation source: Columbia River Estuary | place: USA:Columbia River... | reverse complement strand
TGGTGGAAGCCCGGCTTGCTTCGCTCGATGTCGGGGACGGCAAGGGCGAGCAGGACCGGTGGACCTGGGACGTTCTCGACATCCGCGATCCGCAGGATCCGAAGTACCGGGTCCTCTTGCCCGGTGGACGCGCCCGCATCGAAGAAGCGGCCGACATAACCGAGCAGGTGCTTGGTGGCAGCTTCAGCGGCGGAGACTACCCCTACGTTGTAGAAGGTTCGGCTTGCCTCCCGTACGCATTATTTCATGCGCAGCGCACGGGTGAATTGTTCAACCCTTACGAGAACTCCGAGCAGGTCGAGTGCACCTTGCACATTGGTGCGCTCTGGTCCTTCTGGGCTTACCTCTGCCGTGACGCGGCCTACTCGCAGCGGTGGGCGATCGGCGTCCAGCTCGGCGGTGGTGCCATCCGGGGCAGCGGCAAGGCGGCACGCAAAGAGGTTCACCTTGACCCGACCTCGATCGCGATGTTCACCGAGGAGGTGCCCGGCGGCGGCAGGCTCGGACAGTTCGGGGCGAGTGTAGATCCCGAACGATTCCAGCTTGCGATCGACTCCTATGAGCGCGCATGCCTCGGCCACAGCGGCCTGAGCCCAGACGACTTCCAAAAGAGCGGAGGCGCTGCCGAGTCCGGCTATGCGATCGCCCTCAAGCGTGAGACGGTCCGCAGGATCCAGAAGGCATCAGAGGCCCAGTTCGAACGCGCGGACAAGGAGGTGCTGGCCCTCTCCGCTGCGCTCCTCAACGCGAACGAGGGCGGCAACCTCCCCGAGTCCGGCTACTCGATCCGATACATGGCAGTCCCGCCGACACCCTCGGAGCGGCAAGCCCGAGTCGCGGAGGCTACGTCCCTGCTAGAGGTCGGCCTAGCTTCCCCGGTCGACATCGTCCTAGCTCAGCATCCCGGCATGGAGCGAGCCGAAGCAATCGCACACTTAGAAACAATCCGCCAAGAGCGGGCACTCTTCCCGACTGTAGGAGGCGGGCACCAATGAGAGACGACACCCCGAAGACTTACACCGAGGCCCAGGTGCAGGAGTTGATCCAGACACGGACCTCCGAGCTGCGCGACTCGCGCAACGCACTCACCGCCGAGCTAGCCGAGCTACGTCCCACCGCTTCGGCATGGGAGCAGAAGGCGGGCGCGTTCCAGGCTGAGCTTGAGACGCTCTCCGAGGTGCGCTCCCAGCTCGACGGGCTCCAGTCGAAGCACGCAGAGGCTGAAGCTCGATGGGGCCAAGACCGGGTGCTCCTCGGTGCTGGGATCAAGGATGCCGATGTCTCCGACGTGCTGCGGTCGAAGTTCGCACGCGCCGAAGAGCCCGGCGAGTTCTCCGACTGGTTTGAGCGAGAGGGCCGGAACACTCCGCTTGTCGCTGCGTTCTTGTCCCCCCAGTCCTCGACGCAGGCAGATCCCCACCTCGCGGATCCTGTCCCTCTCGCTCCGACCTCCCCGCAGATGCCACAGGCCAACGCCGGCCGCAAACCAGCCCCGCCCGCCGCTCAGCCCTACACGCCGGGCAGCATCGCGAGCATGAGCCGCGACGAGTTCCGGCGACAGAAGGATTCGCTACTCAACGGGCTGAAGGTCCCGCTTTAGACTTGACGGACGGCGCTCGGTGCGCCTAGCCTTAGTGCGTCGGGTCCTCTGCTAGGTCACTCCCACCTCACGGGCGAAGCAAGAGCACCGACCGAAGCGCCGGTCACTCCCACCTCACGGGCGAGCGCAGCGAAGATTGAACCAACATCTACGCGCCGCACAGCGGCAGGAGTGATCCACAATGGCAAACGAAATTACCTATACCGCACAGGGTGCCGGGGCTTTTAGGGCCACGGAAATCTTTAACTCGCTCTTGTGGGATCTGGTCTACGACCGCACCGATCTCCGACAGCTCTGCGTCAAGCTCGGCGATCTCGGGGGCTCCGGCTCCGCGAAGCTCACCACGCCCCAGGCTGACTGGAACATCCCGATGGCCGCAGCCAACGCGGACGAGGTGACAGCCGCAGGCAACTCGGCAGTCAGCGACAGCCAGCTTGTTCTCACCGTCGCCCAGCAAATCATAAGTTTTGAAATCTCGGATCTCATGAGCGTGACTGGCTCGGCCGGTAACCTCGATCTCGCACGCCTTGCCGAAGCAGTGAGCAGCGCTTACAGCCTCCGCTTCACGGATCAGGTCTGCGGCGTGATTGACGGCTTCACCGCGACGGTCGGGACGAGCACCGTCGATATGACGGTCGACGACTTCTACGCTGCCATGTTCGCTCTTGAGCAAGCAGTTGTCAGCGGTCCCTACGCCTCCGTTCTCTACCCCACCCAATTCACAGATCTACAGGAATCTCTGCGCTCGGAAGGCGGAGCACTTTCCTTCTCCGCCCCGACCGCTGAGATGCTCGCGATCAAGGGTCCCGGCTTTGCTGGCTCCTTCCTCGGTGTTGACATCTGGAAGAGCGACTCGGTCGTGACTGCTAACGCAGGTGCTGACAGCGCGGGGGCCATGTTCGGCCTCGGTGGTGTAGCATACGCGGAGGCCAGCGCCTCGGGTGCCCTGCCCGGTAGCATCGCAGCTCCCGCGATGAGCCCGGTCTATGCTGAGTTTGAGCGTGTAGCCGACCCCGGTTTGTGCCGGGTCATCGGTCACGCCTTCAACGCGGTAGCCCTCGGTGAAGACGCGCGCGGCGTGTCCATCATCACCGACCGATAAAGCTATGGCGGTTCACGGTTACTTGAGTCTCCGTGACTCCTCTCCCTTGACCTTCGGGGATGCGGTTAGTTCCGCGCTTCGTAGGTCCAGGGAGGGGGCCGCCCACGCTTCCGGCGAGCGAACTCCTGACGGGTGGATCATCCGTTTTCACAAGACGGGCAAGGATGGCAAGGCTGGTAAAGCTGCTCTGTCCTCCTGGGTCGTCACTCCCAACACAGTCAAACGAGGGTAGGACTTCATGGCACAGGTATTAGGAAAGCGCGTCACTCAAGCCGAACGGCTGGACGCAGTTAAGATCCCGAGGCGGGTTAAGAAACAGACCCGGTTTCTGTACAAACACCACCCGATGCGCTTCATGTTCGTCGGCGGCGAGTGGCTGCCCCAGCTCTCTAAGCTCCGCATTGATCCCGGTGTCGGCGGAGTCGTCACAGGCGGCGGGATCGATCTCGCAGTAGCAGGCAACATGCGGCAGGGCTGGCAAGTGATACAGCCCTCCGACGCACGCCTTGGTGAATATCAAGACTACATGGTCGCCCTCCCACACGCGGCAGGCGGCAGCACCTACGTCGACCCCTTCCAGAAGGTCACCGTTGAGGCGGGGCGGATGTTCGTCGAAGAGGGCGGGGACAATTACTTTGCCTTCCTTCGCCACCTCATCGAGAGCGGTGTCGTTGCGCCTATCTCCGCCAACGTCAAGAAGATCAAGCTCCACGACATCGAGAAGAAAGTCGAGCGGCTCCAAGGTGCCGTGTCGGTGAACCCTGCGAACCAGATCGCAGCGGGCCGCCTCCGTCAAGCCGAGGAGCTCCTCTCCGCAATGCGCGGCGACAAGCCGAAGACACGCAAGCCACGCAAGAAAGCCGAGGCCGCTGATGTCGGGTGAGAAGCGGGGAGTCCGTGAGAGCATGGACCGGATGACCGGGCGGATCGTCCGTGAGTCTCAGGGCAAGATCTCGCAGGAACAAGCACAGAAGAAAGCGCGGGCAGCCGCCCGCTATGTAGTGGACGGGGTGAAGCGCAAGAGCTGATCACCGCTAAATCAATGGCTGGGCTCGCTGCCCGGCCTCCTTAAAATGGAGCATTGGATATGGCAAAAGGTACAAAGATTCTCAACAGTGCGATCGCGGTCGACGACAATCGAAACGTGATCCTCAGGGTTAACGTAGCCGGCGAAGGGACACCCGCCGACGAAGACATCGACGCCGGAGAGGGATACTTCTTCGTAGACCTCAGCACCGGAACTCCTGTCCTTCGGATCAAAGTCAACGCTGACGGATCGATGATCTCCGGCGATGTCGCCACGCTGACACCCTAGTCCGATGTCGCTCTACAGATCAGCAACCCAATCACTCACCCAAGCCTACGGTTCTCCGATCGTGGTCGAGGATGGCGCGCGCTCGATCTCGGTCACGCTAGACGACGCCTCGACCGGGTTTATGGTTCGGATCGACGGTGTTAACGAGGAGATGATCCCGAGCGGATCGTCTTGGCAGTTGCGCCCACCTCCGCCTGGAATAAGTGACGATCTCAGCTTGGAGATCTTAGCCGAGTTCGGCACCCCGACCGCTTCCGTTATCTGGTTCCGCTGATGCCGATCGGCGGGAACATATCGGGCGGAGGCGGAGGCGGCGGCGGTGCTTCGTCAAGCTGGAGTGAGCAGTACTTCGTCGACTGGTCAACGGAGGCCTCTCGCGAATGGCGAACGAATGCGTTCCCCGTCCCGATCCAAGGTGCCTCGTGGGGCGGGGCTACGATGGGCAACGCCTCGCTATGCGACATCGTCCCCGGCTCCGGCTTGGAGATCGCGCCTGACCCCGGCACCGCGTCGGAATGGTTCTCCACGATGACCTGCCCCCGCCTCTACGCGAAGGTCACGGACTGGGCTCCTCACTCGGGGCTATATCCGGCAGCTACGCCCCTCCAGGCGATCTGCTTCCAGGCTCTGATCCAAGGCAACGTGACCCAGGATCACAGCGGCTACGGCATGGCACTCACCGCAGCCGGGGGCCAAAACTTCGGCATCGAGCGGCTGCACTCTTCGGCCGTCTGGGCTGGAGGTAGCAACAGCGGTTACAGGATCTCCAACAGCTACAACGGGGGGCCGTCGTGGAGCGCATTGAACAGCGCGGAGGACGGCAACACATACGAACTCTTTGAGATCGTCATGTTCCCCGGCTCCCTTGTCCTCGCCTCGATCAGGGACGAAGCAGGGTTCGTCGACCCGCTAGGTGCGGCAGTCTGGCGGCGGCAGCTCAGCGCGAACCAGTACAACGGGAACGACGAGGCCCTCAACTCGTGGATCCCCGATGATGTCTATCCACAGTTCTTCGCGTACAACGGCAGCCTGACGACGCACACCGCGACAGTAAAAGCCTTCCGCACGCTCTCGCTTGGAGTCATCTGATGATCAACGCCAGCGAAGCCTACGTGATCGCCTACGCCGAAGTCGGGTCAGCCGTCGATGGGTGGGCGTCCACCGACATCGGCGGAGACTTCCCCGGCGGCGGCGGCATGTTCGACCCAGTGCCACCTCCGACAACGTGGTCGATATCGTGGTTCGCTGCGGACGGCTCTACCCTCGCCTCGGCCCAGGTCGACGCGCAGACCGGAGCGGTTAGCTTGTGACCACCAACGCCACCCTGTTTAGAATCCACGCGCCCTATCCCGAGTTCATCGTGAGGGCTCAGGCGAACCCGATCGAGGCTCAGATCTTCGACGCGACGGGAACGCTCATCGCTCCCGACTCGGGCTCGGTGACGGTCTACGACGGGAGCAGCGCCAAGGTCGTGGACGCGGCAGCGGTGGCAATCGTGGCGGACATCGCGAGCTATACGATCGCAGCGGTGGACCTGCCCGACACCAAGCAGCTTGAGGACGGGTGGCGCGTCGAGTGGGACCTAGTGATCAGCGGTAACCCTGCGGTTAAGTTCGTCCGGGCTGCATCGCTCGTCCGGTCTAACCTCTTCCCGACTGTAGTCTCTGCGGACCTGGAAGCCCGGCATCAGAACCTGTCCCGCCTCATCGCGACCGGGAACGACGCCGACAACTTCATTACGACCGCCTGGGAGGTGATCGTTCGGATGCTGCTGAAGGCGGGCCGCATGCCGTTCCTGATCCTCTCGCCCTTCGCGTTACATGATGCCCTCGTGTTCAAGTCGCTAGAGCTGATCTTCCGCGACGGACACACCGCAGCCGGTGACGGCAAGTACGCCGAGCTGGCCGAGGACTACCTGAACATGTTCGCGTCGGAGTGGGCATCAATCACGTTTGACTACGACTTCGACCGGGACGGGGACGCCGACAGCACAGAGCAAGCCGGAGCCGACTCGATCCTGTTCACGGGTGGCCCAGGCGTCCAAACGGGCTGGCTCAACTAATGTCCCCCCTCACTCACGTCGAGGTACTCGATAACGTCGCGGTTATTGTCGAGGCGGGCACGAGCCTGCGTGAGTCTGCGGAGCTCCTCAATCCCAGGTGGGCACCCGAGGCCGCGTTAGACCGCGCCTTCACCGTCACCCCGACTACGATCGCGAACACGCTCGACTATCGGGACAGCCCCGGCAGGCGGGAGCGGGTGAACTATCAGATCGACTTGATCTGCGTCTGGGGCCAGAACGTCCACAACTACAAGACGACCCGAGATATAGCCCTCGCGGATTCGCTGGAAGCGGTGCAGGCGATCGGCGGCGACACCTCCGCACTATCCCAGCAGTGGAGCGTCCACCACGGCTCCACCTCCTTCACCGTCCACGAGTCCCGAGAGTGGCTCTTCGGCTCGGTGCGCTTCCGCATTGACACGGACCTCCAGCTATGAGCGACACGCTCCTGTCTGTCGACGTCGAGGGCTTGCAAGAGGCGATCGACAACGCGAACGAGATCAATTGGTCCGACCTCACCGAAGCGCTCGGCGAAGGGCTTACTCGATTCAAGGACAAGCTGCGCGGGGACAACGTGCGCCCCGGCAACCCTTGGCCCATTGGCACGCGCAAGCTAGTCAATGGAGTGAAGGGTTACTACGTCCCGCTCGGCACGAAGAACAGCGAGCGGTCAGGCCGAAGCCTGCGAGGGTGGAAGGCTCGGCAGCGCGGGATCTCTGCGGTCGTATTCAACGATGCCCGAGACAAGCGCCGCAACTACTACGCCGAGCACGTACACCTGTCCGGCAAGCCCTCGGGGAGCGCCGCCGAGGAGGCGTTTGAGATCTTCGCGGAAGAGATGGAGATCGTATCCCAGGAGATGATCGCCAGCCTCACAAGGGACCTCGATGGCTGAGAACACCCGAACCTCTGGATCCGTCGACATCTCGATCAACGTCGGTGCACGACTCCGCGCCCAGGGCATCGCCACAGCTAGGCTCACCGCCGGGGCACGCTCTGCGATCTGGGGCATCGTCGAGGGGCTCGCCTTCGCCCTCGGGGAATTCACCGATCTAATCTGGCCCGTCGATACCGGCGCGAGTCAAGCCGACTGGGACATCACCGCCGAGGGTCTAGAGTGGACGATCCGCAACCCGCGAGAATATGCCGCCTATGTCCACCGGGCCGGCGCCGCCGAGGATGACTTCGTCTACCTCAAGATCGCGTCGAAGTCCGAGGATCTCCTGCGCGGCGCATGGTCACAGATCAAGTCGGCAGTCGAGACAACGACACCAAGCACCTCGGGACTTCTCGGTCGCGTCGGGCAATTCCTCCTGCCCTCGATTGTCGGGCAGGCCGAGAGTCCCGCAGGTACAATTTTCCAGGCTCGCGCAGCGGGCTTCCTTAGACAGAACACAAGGAGCCGTGAGCGTGAACGCTTGCGAGCCCGATAGGAGTTAGATCATGGCAATCTCGACCGTAGTCAAAACAAAGAGAGACGGAACCCTCACCTTTCAAGATGGGTCCGGGGTGCCCAATACCCTCACCGTCGAGTACGAGGCGGGCGACTTCAACCTGTCCATTCCGGGCGCGACCGTAGTCGACAACCTTGACCGGGGTTCGATGGTCGGAAGCTTGCGTTACTCGGACGATGCCCCGATGACGGCCAGCTTCACCGCCTACCTGCGCGACCTTGGCGATGCCGCCTACGCGACTCTGGAGGAAATCATCCTCGCGAGCGGAGACGTTGGCGCGAACTGGGAGAGCACCCTCGGGCCGGATGCTGAAGTCTTCACACTTGATCTCCAGTGGGAGATCGTCGAGCCGGGCGGACTCCCGCCTCACACTCTCCAGCTTGAGCGGTGCGTGGTGACCGGTTCACTCTCCGAGGGCGACCCCGATCAGATCTCGATCTCGATCACAAGTTACGCTCTGTACCCATCGGTGAGCTGATGTCGGAACTCGACGATCTCCGCGCAGCCCGTGGGCGGTGGTGCTTCCCCGACGGGAAGCGCTGCTTGCGGGTCGACCGGATCCGAGAGCTAGCGGCGAGCGAGGCAGTCAAGCCGAAGGCCAAGGCCAAGGCGAAGAAGAAGGGCAAGGCAGATGCGAAGAGTAAAACGCGAGCTACCGAAGAAACCTAGCGGCGAGGTGAATCCGATCTACTTCGAAGTCGAAGCGGACGGGATGGATCCTCGCTGGTTCCGCATGCCGAACGATCGTCAGGTCGTGGAGCTGCTCCAGCTTCTGGCTACCTTCTCGACCGGCTCGGACGGGCTCAGCTTCGAAGGCTCGATCGACGCCCTCGCGGCCCTCGTCGGTGCGGCTTGGTGGGACGAGGAACTCAGCCTCTCCACCCCGAAGCCGAAGCGTGGGGAGTCGTGGCTTGACTACGGATCCGAAGTGCTAGAGGAGTTCCACGAAGAGGGGATCGGTGGTGCCTCGCACCTCGCACCCTGGGCTGCGGAGCTTGCGAAGAAGATGGGCTCGGTCCTGATGTCGACGGACGAGGTCAAGGATTTTGGAGAAGCCCAGAAGGATTCCCGGACCTCTGTCGCCTCGACATCGGCCTGACCTTACTGGGCGATCCAGACGGGTACTCAAAGCAGGACCCGCACAATCAACAGCGGCTGCTAGCCTACTGGCAGTTGACCCACGCGACCGATCAGGTGGCAGGCTCAGGGAAAGGTGGAGACATGACAGACTCGGACCTTCGCAGAGCCCTCGCCCGTCCTGCCTCCCTAGGCGACCTGCTAGAGGTTTGGATGCTGACACACCCGCGCAAGGGTGGAAGCCAGCCCTCGGCCTCTCAGGCCGCCCTACGTCGAGATATGCGGAAGGACGGGGCCACCGACGCGGGGCTTGACTTCTGGTTCGGGGCTGACTGATGGCAGACAAACAGATCAAGTTCGTCTTTGAGGGCGACACCTCCGATCTAGAGAAAGCTCTGTCTCAGGTCAGTCGGAAGTTTGAGCAGACCAAGAAGGAGTCGAAAGAGCTAGCCAAGGATGTAAGCATCTTTGGGCGGAAGTTCGATCAGAGCGCCGACAAGATCGGCAAGTTCATGGCGGTGAACGCGAAAGCCTTCGGCGCGATCGGCGTCGGGGTCGGGGTGGCGATCGCTGGGATGGTCGCAGTCGCGAAAGCTGCCGAGGTCGCGATCGGGGTGGTCAAGAAGATCACCGACGAAACCTTGTCTATGGCGCAGGCTGGGGACGAGGTCGCGAAGTCTGCGAAGAAGATCGGGACGACCGCCGAAGAGTTGCAGGTCGTCCGGTTCGCACTTGCCGAGGGTGGAGTGGCTGCCGAGCAAGCCGACATGGCGATGCTCAAGCTCAACCTGCGGCTGGCCCAGGTGGCGGAGACGGGCAAGGGGCCGGCGGCGGAGGCACTCAAGAAGCTCGGGCTCAACGCTAAGGATCTGCAAGACCTCCCCCTCGATGAGAGGATGGCAACGCTAGCCGACGCATTCGACAACCTCGGAAGCCAAGGCGAGAAGACAGCCGCCGCCGTGTCCCTCATGGAAGAGGGCGGGCTACAGATGCTCTCCGCGTTCGACGGTGGCGGGGACGCTATCCGGGCGAGCGCGGCGGAGATTAAAGATCTCGGGGTGATCAGCAACGAATCGGCGGCAGCGTCGGAGGCTCAGGTCGACGCGATCGGACAGCTCCACGCCGCGCTCGACGGTCTCAAGTTCCAGGTTCTCGCACCGCTGATCCCTGTGATAACCGGGGTCGCTAACGGCATCAAGAAGATCATCAGCGAGATGGACGACAAGGAGATCGCAGCGTTCGCTAAGTCCGTCGCGCGATCAATGGACACCGCGATCCAGGCGTTCGCCGGGCTCGGGCTCGCAGCCGAGGTCACGTTCCTGTCTATGGGGCCGGCGATTGACGCCCTACAGACCATCATGCTGCTCTCGGTGGGTGACATAAAGGGTGCCGCGCTAAACATGAAAGACGCCGCAGTCGGCGCATTCAACATCAAGGACGAGGCCGCCGCAGCCAAGAAGCGGTGGGTGGGGTGGAGCACTGTTATCCGGCTTGAGGTGGCGGCCGCCGCCTCTGCTGCCGAGGCCGGAAGCAAGCGGATCAAGAAGGCGTTCTCTGGCGGAGGCGGTGGCGGCGGAGGTGGCGGGGGCGGAGGCCTCGGCGGGGCGGATGCTGCGGGCGGCGGGATCACCCTCGGCGGCGGAGTCGTGTCTATCACCGACGAGGTGGAGATAGATCCATCCTCGGGCGTCGTGTCAATGGAAGACGATCTAGAGGTAATGAAGGAGCAGGCGCAAGAGATGGCCGACGCCTTCGCCCCGGTGGGGGATGCGATCGACAGCATCGCGGGCTCGCTCGGGGATCTCTTCTCGCAGGCTGCGTCCAACATAGCCGACACGATCGCAGAGTCTCAGGAGAAGATCGCCAGCCTCGACGAGCAGATCGCGAACGCGACGACCGACCGCGAGCGCAAGATGCTAGAGGGCCGCAAGCGACTGATCGAAGAAGAGATCAAGGAGCAGAAGAAAGCCGCGCGCGCAATGTTCGTAGCTCAGAAAGTGGCCTCCTTGGCACAGGCCGCAGTCGCCACCGCGCTTGCTGTGATAACCGGATTCGCACAGGGTGGGGTGCCTCTCTCCATCGCGGCAGGGATCGCGGGTGCGGTGTCGATCGCAGCCATCGCCGCCGAGCCTCCGCCCTCTTTCCACTCGGGCGGCATGGTCGCATCCGGTGCGCCCGACGAGATCACCGCTAGGCTACTCCGCTCCGAAGCTGTGCTCTCGCCTCAGGGTGTAGCAGCGGCAGGCGGTGAGGATGGCGTGCGAGATCTCAACCGGGGCAGCGGTGGCTCGACCCCGATCGTGTCAGTCCTACAGGTTCGCTCTCGCGTCGTTGACGCCATGCTCAGCGACAACCTCCGCACCAAGCAAGGCCCACTCACCGACGCACTCAGAGCAGCTCGACCCCGAGCCCTCGGGCGGCACAATCCCTTTGCGAGTTCCTGATGTCTGAGATCGTCAAGTCACGCTACCAGGGGATCTTGATTCCTGATGAGCGATTCAACCTCGACAACCTGACCGCCGAGGATCACGCCACCGCGCCGAGCAACTACGATCAGGCCGGACCCAAGCCGGGCGTTCCCGTGTCGGAGCAGTCGAGCCGGATGGTGCTCCAGGCTTCCGGGGAGCAGCCCACCAAAACGCAGCTCGGGATCCACAGCGTCCGAGCCGGCCACCCTGGACTAGAGCGGGCGGGATTCCTTTGGTACGACGCGAGCGAGGCATCCCCAGAGGAATATGGGTGGGACGTTCC
>ENA-ORCY01001386-ORCY01001386.1-marine-metagenome-genome-assembly--contig:-NODE-1386-length-11381-cov-3.235580_pt1 | contig 11381 bp, 8 predicted proteins | sample MGYA00248634_ERZ508507 | MGnify/ENA primary metagenome ERZ508507 (study PRJEB26178, sample SAMN06266269) | marine metagenome | isolation source: Columbia River Estuary | place: USA:Columbia River Estuary... | reverse complement strand
GATCATGGTATCATTTTCAACTCGGTATTGCTAGAAAGTTGATTTTTGGAAAATGGCAAGATGCTTTGGGCAGTAATTTAGAATTTATGATTTCCGGAAGTGCCCCTCTTCAACCGCGTTTAATAAGAGTTTTTACAGCAGCTGGAATTCCTGTTTATGAGGGCTATGGGATGACTGAATCATCTCCAGGAGCTACATTGAATGATTTAAGAAATAATGGCTTGAAAATTGGAACTGTAGGAAAACCTTTAAAAGGGATAGAAATTAAAATTGCAGATGATGGTGAGATTTTAATGAAAGGACATTGTATAATGCAGGGATATTACAAAAGAGATGATTTGACCAATGAAACCATAAAAGATGGATATCTTCACTCTGGAGACATTGGAGAAATTGATTCTGAAGGATTTTTAAAAATAACTGATAGAAAAAAAGAAATTTTCAAAACTTCAGGTGGAAAATATATTGCTCCAACAGTAATTGAAAGTGAATTAAAAAAATCTCGTTTTATAGAACAGGTAATGGTTATTGGCGAAGCTCAAAAAATGCCAGCCGCGCTTATTCAAATAAACTTCGATTATGTAAATGAATGGGTTAATAGAAAAGGGTATAAAGTTGATAATCTGCAAGATAGTAATGAAGTAAGAAGTAGAATTCAACAAGAAATAGATGTTTGCAATAAGGATTTTGGTAAATGGGAGCAAATCAAAAAATTTGAAATCACCAAGGAAGAATGGACGGCTTCATCTGGTCATCTAACCCCTACTCTAAAAATGAAAAGAAAAATAATTTTAGAAAAACATAAAAATTTATACGACAAAATATATAATCTTTAAGAAATAATGCCTTAAAATATGATATTGTGAAATCTATTGGTTTTTTGTAATTTGGCTTCATAACTTATAAAAAATAAAATTACTTTATGTCTTCAGAAATAACCAGATTATTTGACTTCCCTTACTTTGCCCACAAAAAATATAACCTAGATAATGCTTTGGTTACTAAATACGAAAACAAATGGGTATCTACTTCAAGTGGAGATTACATAGCTAAGGCAAATACTATTAGTAGAGCATTACTTCGTTTAGGAGTAAAAACAAATGATAAAATTGCTGTTATTTCCTCTACAAATAGAACTGAGTGGAATATTATGGATATAGGGATTCTTCAAACCGGTGCTCAAAATGTACCTATATACCCTACCATATCCAAAGAAGATTATGAATATGTTTTAAATCATTCTGAATCTATTTATTGTTTTGTTTCAGATATATCTATTGTAGAAAAAATCAACAAAATTAAAGGAAATACAAAACTCAAAGAGGTGTATACTTTTGATGAGATATCTGATGAGAAAAATTGGAAAGAACTTCTAGAACTGGGAAAAGACACCTCTAATCAAAGTGATGTTGAAGCTAGAAAAGATGCCGTAAAAAGTGAAGATTTAGCTACGCTTATTTACACCTCTGGAACTACAGGAAGGCCCAAAGGAGTAATGTTGTCTCATGGAAATATTGTATCAAATGTTTTAACTAGTGAAGAAAGTGTTCCGTTAACCAAAGGAAATGATAAAGCCTTAAGTTTTCTCCCGGTATGCCATATATTTGAACGTATGATACTTTATTTATATCAATACTGTGGTGTAGAGATCTATTTTGCTGAAGGGGTTGAAAAATTAGTTGAAAATTCTCAAGAAGTTAAACCTCATGTTCTGACAGCTGTTCCAAGGTTATATGAAAAAATATATGACAGTATTGTTTTAAAAGGACAAGAATTAACTGGTATAAAAAAGAAATTGTTTTTTTGGGCCGTCGATCTAGGTTTAAAATATGAACCTTATGGAGCCAATGGATGGTGGTATGAAAAACAGTTAGGTTTGGCTCGTAAACTAATTTTCTCAAAATGGCAAGCAGCTTTAGGAGGAGAACTTAAACTAATGGTTTCAGGAGCTTCTGCGTTGCAGCAAAGATTAACAAGAGTTTTTACCGCAGCTGGTATGCCAATTATGGAAGGATATGGATTAACTGAAACATCACCTGTAACATCGGTTAGCTTTATGGAACAAAATGGTGTTCGTGGATTTAGAGTTGGAACTGTAGGTCGAATTTTAAAAAATGTGGAGGTAAAAATTGCTGAAAATGGTGAAATTTTAGTAAAAGGACCAAATGTGATGCAAGGGTATTACAAAGATTCGAAAAAAACAGCTGAGGTAATTAAAGACGGTTACTTTCACACTGGTGATAAAGGAGAAATAGACTCCGATGGATTTTTAAAAATTACAGGAAGAACAAAAGAAATGTTTAAAACCTCTGGGGGTAAATACATTGTTCCACCTTTACTAGAGGGAGACTTAAAACAATCTTTATTTATAGAACAAGTTATGGTTATTGGTGAAAATGAAAAAATGCCAGCTGCTTTAATACAACCAAATTTTGTTTTTATTAGAGATTGGATTGAAAGAAAAGGTCATAAAATTGGGACCTCTTGCGAAGAAATTGCAAGTGCTCAGATTATCATCGATAGAGTTCAGTTAGAGGTAGATCAATGCAACGAGAACTTTGGAAAATGGGAACAAATCAAAAAATTTGAATTGACACCTAATGAGTGGACTATAGATGGAGGTCATTTAACACCTACTATGAAAATGAAAAGAGAAATAATAAAAGAAAACTACAAAGACCTTTACGAGAAAATTTATAGGGGATAATGATTTAAAGCGCTGTATTTACAGCGTTTTTTTATTGCAGATAAAATAAAACTTGAAAATCTTTATTTTTTTTCTTTCAAAAGTTTAGGGAATTTTTTCTTAAAACGTTTTAATCTTGGAACAGATACGTTTCTTACATAACTATTGTAAGGATTGAGTTTCTCATAATTTTGATGATAAGATTCAGCTTTGTAAAAAACAACATGTTTGCTTACCTCAGTAACAATTTTATAATTATAAACTTCTGTATTTAGTTTACTTATAGCCTTTTCAATAATCTCTTTCTCTTTTATTGAACTATAAAAAGCAATTGACCTGTATTGACTTCCGTAATCTGGGTGTTGTCCATTTTTAGTAGTTGGATCATGAGAACCAAAAAATACATCTACTAATGTTTCAAAGTTTACTATTTGAGGGTCATAATACACTGCCACTGCCTCAGCATGTCCTGTTCTTCCTGTTCCAATTGATTGATATGTTGGATTTTTTGTATGACCTCCTGCATAACCAGAAATGGCCTCACTTACACCTTCTACACTTTCAAAAATAGCTTCTACACACCAAAAACAGCCACTAGCAAAATAAGCTACTTCGTCATTAGGACCAATCTCTTGAATTTCAACATTGGGTGTGCTGAATGATTCTTTAAAACTATAGGAGACTACTAAAAAAATTAACACACAAGTGAAAATAATATTCTTATTAACTTTCATATTTAAATTTATTTGTTACTCTCAAAAGTAATTAATTAATACAATTTGTTTACAACTTTAGTGTTTTGTTGAGAAAGCATATTGTAATTACTATTGTAGATACTTACATTTGTTAGACAAAGATACGCAATCAAATATGGAGCATTTTATAGTTTCTGCACGTAAATACAGACCACAAAATTTTGAGGATGTTGTTGGGCAACAAGCTATCACTAATACGCTTCAAAACGCTATAAAAAACAATCATTTAGCCCAAGCTTTACTTTTTACAGGACCAAGAGGAGTTGGAAAAACTTCTTGTGCTAGAATTTTAGCAAAAAGTATTAATCAACAGGATTTAATTTCAGATGATGAAGATTTTGCATTTAATATTTTTGAATTGGATGCTGCTTCTAATAATTCAGTTGATGATATAAGAAACTTAACTGATCAAGTTAGGATACCTCCTCAAACCGGGAATTATAAAGTCTATATTATTGATGAAGTTCATATGTTATCTCAAGCGGCCTTTAATGCTTTTTTAAAAACTTTAGAGGAACCACCAGCTCATGCTATATTTATATTAGCTACTACAGAAAAACATAAAATTATTCCAACAATTCTGTCACGATGTCAAATTTTTGATTTTAAACGAATTACTGTTTTAGATACTAAAAAATTTTTAAAAACTATTTCAGAAAAAGAAGGTATTGTTGCAGATGATGACGCCCTTCATATTATTGCCCAAAAAGCTGATGGTGCAATGCGTGATGCTTTATCAATTTTTGACAGAGTTATAAGTTTTTCTGGCAATAAATTAACCCGAGAAGCAGTTACTCAAAACTTAAATGTATTAGATTATGATACTTATTTTTCAATGACAGAGCTCTTGTTGGAAAATAAAATTCCAGAGGTTTTAAACAACTTTAACACGATCTTGGCTAAAGGTTTTGAGGGTCACCATTTCATAAATGGGTTGGCTTCTCATTTTAGAGATATATTAGTTGCAAAAGATAACTCAACAATAAGCCTTCTTGAGGTTGGTGATAATGCAAAAAAAAAATATTTAGAACAATCTTCTAAAGCCTCCATTTCTTTTCTCATACAATCTATAGAAAAAGCCAATCAATGCGAATTAAATTATAAAATAAGTAAAAATCAACGGCTTTTAGTTGAATTAACTTTGATGCAAATAGCCTCCATCACTTTCGATGGTGAAAAAAAAAAACCATCTAACTACATAATTCCAGCTACATTTTTTACTTCTATCTCACCACCCTTAAAAAAGGAAATAACACCAGACGTTAAAGCTAAAAATGATCTTAAAACACCACCAAAGGTTGTCGATAAAGAGCCTTTAGCATCAAGTACTCAAATATCCAAACCACCAATTTTAAAAAATATAAAAAGAAGAAGTAATTCTCTTTCTTTAAAAAGTATTCATCATCAAAAAGACATAAAAAAGACTACTACTGAAATTAATTATGATGATTACCCAAGAAAACCCTTTACAGAAAGTGAATTACAAACAGCATGGAAAGACTTTCAAAAATTTTTAATAAAAAAAGGCGAAAAAAGCATCGCATCTATTTTAGCTACAGACATACCAACACTTCAAGAAAACTTTCATATTCAGTTTATTCTTCCCAATAAGCTAATGGAAGACCAATTAAAACAAGTAAAACCAAAACTAATAAAATTTATTAGGGAGTCTTTAAACAACTACGGTATTTCTTTAAATATTGTAGTTAATGAAACTATAGAAAAGAAGTTTGCATATACTCCTCAAGAAAAGTATAACAAACTTCTAGAAAAAAATGCTTTTCTTAAAGACTTAAAAGACACTTTTCAACTAGATCTGTAATCCTATTTATATTTTATTTCCAAGGTAAACCAGCATAATATCTTTTTTTATTAGCTGCCTAGAATAAAAATCCGAAAGGGTGTATATTTTATTATCTATTGTTTTAACAAATAATGGTACGGATTCTATTTGATTATGAAGTTTTTCTAATGTTTCATTAAATTCGTTTTCTGATGAAATAGCTGTCTCATAAATAGTTGGATAATCTCTAGCAGCTTCACTTAAATTTATAAAATCATCTTTTGGAGTAAAAAAATGTTTTTCATTCTCAAAATTTTGATTCTTTACTTCATCAGCAGTAGCTAATCGATAAGCTCCACTTTCTCCAAATATGGGAGAAAAGTTTTTTAATGCATATTTATTAACTGCATCACTACCTGTTAGAGCTATTAAGTAACCAATATCATTCAACTCAATATTGTCTGAAAGATCATCATCATATACATTCACAGAATACGCTTCCAACCCCATGTTACTACTTTGTTCTATAAAAGATGTATTGGCATCTATTAAGACCACTCTTTTCCCAAGATTTTGAATATATTCAGCTATAAGTCTTGAAGATTTTGAGGCTCCAACAATTAAAATTCCATCAGAAGAATTCAAAAATACTCCAATGATTTTTGCAAATAAACGAGCAGTTGTTGCGTTTAATAAAACAGTTCCAAGAACTATCATAAACACCAAAGGTGTTATGTATTCTGCTCCTTCTACTCCCTGTTTTAGAAGCTTACTTCCAAAAAGAGAAGCTATACCAGCTGCAACTATACCCCTAGGGCCAACCCAACTTATGAATAACTTTTCGTTAAATTTTAAATTTGAATTATAAGTGCTGATAAAAACCCCTAAAGGTCTAATAATAAACACTATAAGAAAAAAAAGAATCGCTGTTTTCCAATTATATAAAAGCATTAAATCCTCCATATTAATATTTGCAGCCAGAAGAATAAATAGAATTGAAATTAATAAAACACTTAATGATTCTTTAAAGTACAATAGCTCTTTTAAATTTTTTAATTTGCCATTTCCAAGAACCATACCCATCACTACAACAGCCAATAAACCTGATTCATGTGCAAATATTTCTGATTCTACAAAAACAAGCAAAACTGTAGACAAAGAGACCACATTTAATAAATAATGAGGAATCCATTTTTTATTAATCACAAAGGTGAGTGCATGAGCAAAAGTGAAACCAAAAGAAGTTCCAAATAGTATAATTTTCCCAAATTCAGATAATGCTGTTTTAGTGAAACCACTATCACCACCCACACTTATAAACTCAAATACCAATACTGCCACTAACGCACCTATTGGATCTATGAGAATTCCCTCCCATTTTAAGACTGTAGAGATATCTTTTTTTAATGGAATATTTCTTAAAATAGGTGTAATTACCGTTGGACCTGTAACTATGATTAATCCAGAAAACAAAAAAGACAATTCCCAATTTAGCTCAAAAATAAAATGTGCTAAAAAACCAGCTCCAAAAAAAGTAACTGCTGATCCTAGGGTAATTAATTTTGTTATTACCGGCCCAACATTTTTTATTTCATCTCTTTTTAAGGTTAAGCCACCCTCAAATAATATAATACTGATGGCCAATGAAACAAAATAATACAACCCATCTCCAGGAAACAATCCTTTGCTACCATTCCATACAGGTTCTATATACTTTGTGTGATCGTCTGTTAAAAACTCTGCTGCTATAGGACCTACCAAAAGTCCAATTAATATCAATGGAAGAATTGCCGGAATTTTAAATCTCCAAGCAAACCACTGTGCTAATATTCCTAAAATAATTATTCCTGCTAATTCTAACATTATAGAGGTTTTGTTTGAATCCTAATTTACAAAAATTAGTTAAATAGAACATAATCTAAAATATAATTTAGATTTTTTTTTCTAGGTGAAAGTACTATCTTGTGCATTTGATGAAAAAAAATAAATCTACTTGCAAAGCATAAAGAAAATTTTAATTGGAATTGCCTTTTCTCCAAATTTAAAACCAAATATTTTCGAAGCCGTTAGAATGGCTAATATGTTTGGAGCACAACTAGTTGGGGTTCATGTTGGTGAAAAAACCAATAAAAAAGAAAACCAGTTAGCACAATTAATCTTGGAAGCTCCAAAATTAAAATACCCCATAAAAACAGTGTGGCAAAAAGGTAAACCTGTAGATGTTATTTTAAATACTGCGGTTAACGAAAATATTGATTTACTAGTACTGGGAGCGCTACAACAAGAAAACTTATACAAATATTACGTAGGATCTGTTGCCAGAGAAATAACAAGAAAGGCTAGCTGTTCCGTTTTATTGCTAATAAAACCCTCCGTTGAAAGAGTTAAGTGCAACCATATAGTAGTTAATGGACTAAAAGACAAAAGAACAACTGAAACAATTGAAGCTTCTTTTCTTGTTTCGAAAGCGCTAGAGTGTAAAAGAATAACCATAGTAGAAGAGATAAGTCAGAAGGAAATAGAGGTTAAAGTATCTGATGATTATTCATTACGAAAAGCCAATATCAATAAAGAAAAATTAAAACGTAGAGAAGATAGTAGAGTAAATAAAATACTAGGGAACATCAGAACAGACGGCATATCTGTGAAAATTCAAAGTATTTTCGGAAAAAGAGGGTATTCTATTGGACACTATGCAAAAGTTAAAAGAGCTGATTTATTAGTTATGAATGCCCCTTCAAAAACCTCAATTCTTGATAGAATATTTCCTCATGATATAGAATACATACTCACAGAACTTCCAACAGATGTTTTAATTGTTAAATAATGAAGAAAAAGAGTGCTCTAAATACATTTATCAGTGAACTTCCAAAAAATATTTTTTCGGGGTTTGTGGTTTCATTGGTAGCTCTTCCATTAGGCCTTGGGTTGGCATTGGCCTCTGGCGCACCACCAATATCTGGAATTATAGCAGCAATAGTAGGTGGCTTGGTATGCTCAATTTTAGGAGGATCAAATGTAACCATAACTGGTCCTGGAAATGGACTTGTTGTTGTTATTTTAAGTGCTATAACTATTCTTGGTGAAGGAGATATGTATGAGGGTTATTTGTTCACATTAGCAGCTATTGTATTTTCTGGAATCCTGATGTTTATTCTCGGTATCCTTAGGTTAGGATCTCTTAGTAATTTTTTTCCTTCATCTGCCATACAAGGAATGCTAGCTGCCATTGGAATAGGAATTTTAGCAAAACAGATACATGTTATGTTTGGTAACTTAGGGGCCAAAGGAAGCATTCTAGAACTTCTTTACTTTATTCCTGAAGATTTCATGATATTTATTCAAACGAATGACCAAAGTGTCTTTTATGCGGGATCTGTTGGGGTAGTTAGTTTACTGATAATGATATTTTACAGTAAAATAAGAAATAAGTACTTTCAGTTAGTACCTGCTCCAATGTGGATTGTTTTAGTTAGTATTGGTATGTATTATTACTTTGAGATGTTCTCTATTAATAATTACCCAATATCAGATGAATTAATGATTAATTTACCCGATAAAATTTTTGGAGAATTCCCTCAGCCAAATTTTTCTAAAATAATTGATTATGAATTTATTAGTGCTGTAATAGCCATTACTTTAATAGCTAGCATAGAATCTTTACTTAGCATTAAAGCTGTAGATAAATTAGATCCTGAAAAAAGAAGATCTAATATTAATAAAGATATACGATCTTTAGGGATCGCTACTGTAATAAGTGGGTTTTTAGGAGGTTTAAACGTAGTCACAGTAATAGCCAGAAGTTCTGTAAATGTAAATAATAGAGGTAGTAATAGATCAGCAAATTTTTTTCATGCTCTTTTTTTAGTGGCATTCATTGTTTTATTCTCCAATGAATTAAAACACATCCCTTTATCTGCCTTAGCAGCAATATTAGTTTACACCGGCTATAAATTAGCTTCTCCTGAGAATATTAAAAAAACATTCCAAATAGGATCTGAACAACTAATTATTTTTCTAGTGACATTGTTTGTTACCATCCTCACCAATCTAATAAGTGGAATACTTGTTGGAATACTAACAACATTTATCATACATATTATTATCAATAAAAATATATTATTGTTTGTGAGAAATTTATTGAAACCTAATGTTTTAATGTTTGAAGAAGATGATAAATATTTTATTAGCGTCGATAATTTCTCTAGCTTTTTAAATTATTCTAAGCTTAAATCTAAGTTAGATCAAATCCCCGAGACAGAAGATGCCATTATCGATTTTTCAATGTGTGACTTCATAGATCACACAGTAATGGAGAATATTAATAGTTACTCAGAGAGCTTTAAAAGAAAGGGAGGCCATTTTGAAGTTATTGGACTTGATGGATATAAATCGGGAAGTAAACATCCATTTGCTCTACGTAAGTTTGTTCTAGGAAAACCAAAAGATAAAAATTTAACAATTACTAAAAGACAAAAGTCTTTACAAAATATTGGAGATGAGTTACGTTGGAATTATAAGGCTGAATACAAAGATAGTATTGAAGAACTAACTGATTTTGGATATTTTAGAACAAGACAGATTAACAAGATATCTAATACGTTGTCTAGCAAACAATGTACTTTATTTGACATTGAGTTTTCAGAGGGAGAATTAATAGCTAAACAAAATGTAAAAGCAACTATGATGTTCATAGAACTTAATAGGCTAATTCCTCAGTTTACCCTTGATAGAGAGGGTATTTTTGAATATATAATTCATTTTGCAGGTTTTAAAGACATTGATATAGATCATCATCCAGATTTTTCAAAACGTTTTTATTTATCAGGTAAAGATGAAAATAAAATCCGCGAATTTTTCACAGATGAAATCATTTTATTTTTTGAAAGCAATAAGTATTATCATATAGAATCTAATGAAAAAGGATTACTTATTTTAGGTAACGAACGTCTCGCTGGTGTAAAAGAAATAAAAGCATTGGCAGATTTTGGACAAAGATTAAAACAAATTATATCGTAAATGCTAGGACTACAATTTGAAACGTCTACATCTTGGGCTGAGATTGCTAAAGATAATTTAGAACAAATACTAACTGATCACGCATTTGCAGAGCAAAAGGCTTCTGCTAATGCTATTTCTATCATTATAAACTATTCGGAAGAGACAGATTTAGTGAAAGATATGAGTGATATAGCCATCGAGGAATTAGAACATTTTAGGATGGTTCATCAATTAATGATACAAAGAGGGTTTGTATTAGGAAGAGAACAACACAACGACTATGCTAAGTCATTACAAAAATTCTTCCCAAAAACGAAGGATAGACAAACTGCTTTGATAAACAGATTACTGGTAGCTGCTCTCATTGAAGCCAGAAGTTGTGAGCGCTTTAAAGTTTTTTCTGAAAACATGCAAGATGAAGAACTTTCAAAATTTTACAAAGATTTAATGGTGTCAGAAGCAAATCATTACACGTTATTTTTAGGATATGCAAGAAAATATATGGATAGAAAAACTGTAGATGAAAAATGGAAAAGCTTATTAGCTTTTGAAGCAGAAATGATGAAATCTAGAGGTACTAAAGCAACGGTTCATGGTTAATAAAATCCTATTTTCATAAACTTATACTCTAATTTGTGTTTAGTAAAGAACAATCTACATTATTAAGAAAGGAGTTTTGGACTAGTTTTGGAAAATCTTTTCCCAGAAAATGGATACTTTATAATACCAAAATAAAAGGGTTAAGTTTTAAATTTGTTGCAGATAGGAAAAAGGCCATGGTAGTCTTAGATCTTGAGCATCCAGATAAAATTGCTAATGAATTATTATTTGAACAATTGTTGTCATTAAAAAACATTTTGGAACGAGATTATAAGCTAAATGTACTATTTGATGGAGAATATGAATTAGACTCAGGAAAAAAAATACATCGAATTTACCAATTACATCAAAGTAAATTTAGTATATACAACAAACTAACTTGGAAAGAATGTTACCTCTTTTATCTAGAATCTATGTCTGAGTTTGAATCTTTCTTTGAAGATTATAAAGATTATATCAATCAATCTATTTCTTAAATTACTTTATAAACTGAATACTTAGAGGGTAATGTGGGGTTTGGTTATTACTAGCTCTAACTGCATTTACTATAGGAAAA
>ENA-ORCY01001372-ORCY01001372.1-marine-metagenome-genome-assembly--contig:-NODE-1372-length-11462-cov-1.641985_pt1 | contig 11462 bp, 11 predicted proteins | sample MGYA00248634_ERZ508507 | MGnify/ENA primary metagenome ERZ508507 (study PRJEB26178, sample SAMN06266269) | marine metagenome | isolation source: Columbia River Estuary | place: USA:Columbia River... | reverse complement strand
GCTCCAAATGGCAAAGCCGATTATCCAGGTGCCAAGTTGCTTGCGCAAGAAGCGATGTCAAGTTCTAAAGTGGAATAATTTTTTTGGCGGTCAACTTGCAAGAAAAGCGCGAATGTCTCGCATTGCCTGGCGATCTTGGGACAAAAATGGGTGACCGCCCTCGTACACGTTGAGCGTTGAGTTCGGAATTCGTTCGGCGATTGCTTGCGAATTTGCCAGTGGTGCGATGCCGTCAAATCTGCCAGCAGTAATCAATGTCGGTGCTGAGATGAGATGCAGTCGGTCGGCAACATCATGACCTATGCGTGCTTCAAGTTGTAGTCGTTCGCCCTCTATTTGAAGTGCAGTTTTTTCGGAATTTGGTCGGTCTTCTTGAAAGCGCATAATTTCGGCATCTACGGGGTGCTCTGCAAGCCATTCATCAGTAAATCGAGTGTCGGTCAGCAGACGCAACGCTTTGTTTCGCTCAAATGTTGGTAGTTGCGCAAGTTGGTGAAGAGGGTATGACGACCCAGCAATGCCGCCAGCAGATGTGCACATCAGTACTAACCGTTGAATGCGTTTTGGATATGTGACTCCAAATTCTTGGGCAACCATTCCGCCAAAACTCAGACCAATAATGTTTGAGGTCTGCCATCCAACGTGATCGAGTAATGCCGCAGCATCATTGGCATAATCAGCCATGGTGTAGGGCCCTTTTGGCACTGAAGTTTTGCCAAGACCACGTTGATCATGCACAAGCACTTGACACGTTTTGGCAAAAGCATTGATGAGTAATTGGGAGCCTTCAATTGACCCGCCTGATCCATTGAAAAACAAAACTCGTGGGCCACTTCCAATGATCTGATAATTGATTGACAGTGAATTTCGCTCAAAAACTGGCACATCCGCAGTTTACGAGTGGTCTAGTCTGACGAGATGAATCGTCTTGATATAGAGAAGAAACTGAATGAAGACCGGGCATGGCTACTGAATACATATGCAGCATTGACAGACGATGAGTTATATGCCGACCTGACACCGAGCGAGCACAATCCGCAGAACTTTTGGTCGGCACTCGATCATCTGGCACACTTGGCCCTGATTGAACGTAATTTTGCTGCAATGATTCGCAAGCACATTGCAGGTGATGCCAACCCGGTGGGTTTGCGCGTTGACGATAATGGCGTGGCTCGTTCGACAGAGCAGATCATGGCGTCTGTGCACGCAATGACCGAGGAATGGCAAATTACTCACCATGGCAAGTCTCTGAGTGAAGTCGTTGCGCTTGGCGCGAGTGCACGAGCCGTCACGTTGCAACTTCTGTCCGATCTGAGTGATGTTCAGTTGGAAGAAGTTTTGCCTGGTGCACCCTGGGCCGATGGCACTGTGGGTGGAGTACTGGCAGCAAATGCCGATCATGGACGAATGCATTGGAAATGGGTGAAGGATGCCCGACTACAGCGTCACTGACCCGCGTTGAGTAAAGTTTGATGCAATGGAACACGTAGATGTGGTCGTGGTTGGGGCAGGACTTACGGGCATTGGGGCTGGCTATCACCTACAAACGATGAGCCCAGATCGCAGTTACGTGATACTTGAAGGCCGTGACACTCTGGGTGGCACGTGGGATCTCTTTCGCTATCCGGGCATTCGCTCCGACAGCGACATGCACACGCTTGGCTACAGCTTCAAGCCATGGACTGCGGCTAAATCGATAGCCGACGGACCATCCATTTTGCAGTATGTGAAGGACACATCTGTTGAGTACGGCATCGACAAACGCATTCGTTTCAAACATTTGGTAACGAAAGCCGAGTGGTCGACCGATGACGCGCGTTGGACCGTGACTGCAACGCGCAAAGACACGAACGAGACTGTGCAAATGAGTTGCAACTTTTTGTTTATGTGCTCTGGCTACTACAGCTACAAGGGTGGCTACACGCCAGAGTTTGCCGGACTCGATCGCTTCAAGGGACAAATAGTGCATCCTCAAAAGTGGCCAGAAGATATGGACTACGCAGGCAAGCGCATCATCGTGATTGGTTCGGGTGCAACTGCAATGACGTTGGTGCCGGCCATGGCACAGACAGCCGCGCACATCACGTTGCTGCAGCGCTCACCAACATATGTCGTGTCAAGACCAGACTCTGACCCGGTGGCCAATCGGCTGCGCAAGTTTTTGCCAGCAAAGATGGCCTACAGCGTGACTCGACTGAAGAACACCACGATGCAACAGATTGTGTACAAGCGCACGCGTGTGAAGCCACTCGAGATCAAGGCGCTGTTGTTGGGTGGCGTACGCGCCGAACTAGGACCCGACTACGACGTCGACAAACACTTCACACCTAAGTACAACCCATGGGATCAACGCTTGTGCTTGGTGCCAAATGGTGATTTGTTTGCATCAATTAGATCTGGCAAAGCCACGATGGTCACTGACACCATTGCAAATTTCACAGAAACTGGCATCACGCTCGCATCGGGCGAGACTCTTGAAGCCGACATCATCGTGACCGCGACTGGCCTCAATTTGGTGACACTCGGCGAGATGGACTTTGTTGTAGATGGCAAGCCAGTTGATTTTGCCAAGACATGGTCATACAAGGGCTTCGGATATTCGGGAGTGCCCAACATGGGCTCGGTCTTTGGGTACATCAACGCGTCGTGGACGTTGCGCGCCGACTTGATCTGCACCTATGTGTGTCGCTTGCTCAATCACATGGAGAAGACTGGCAATGATATCTGTACTCCCGAATTGCGCGAGAGCGATAAGGGCATGCCAGAACGCCCGTGGATCGACAGCTTCACCTCTGGCTATATGGAGAGGTCAATGCATAAGTTTCCTCGCCAGAGCGACCGCGAGCCGTGGATCAACCCACAAAATTTCAAGCGTGATAAAAAGATGTTTCGCAAATCTCCAATTGAAGACGGTGCAATGCGCTTTACCAAGTCGCGTGCACGCGTCTAATTGAAATAATCCGAATAGTTTTTCTGCGATGACTATTGACAAAATCAAGAGTCTGATTCGCACCATTCCAGACGTGCCATCGCCAGGCATCATGTTTCGCGACATCACTCCGCTGCTAGCCGACCCAATTGGTTTCGATCTGGCTGTTGGCGCGCTTGTGTCGCTGTGTGGGGATAAGAAGCCACACAAGGTGATTGGGGTTGAAGCCCGTGGGTTTATTTTTGCTGCACCAGTGGCTGTGCGCATGGGTGCTGGCTTTGTGCCGGTGCGCAAACCCGGCAAGTTGCCATGGACAGTGGTGAGTGAGTCGTACACGCTCGAGTACGGCACCGACACGCTCGAGATTCATGCCGATGCGGTGGGCGAGGGCGACTCTGTGGTCATCGTGGATGACGTGTTGGCTACTGGCGGCACTGCTGCAGCGACTATTCGTTTGGTGGAGAGCCTTGGTGCGAAAGTTGCCGGGTTGGTGTTTCTGATTGAGTTGCCCGCGCTCGGCGGCCGCAGTCTGATTGAAGGCTATGAAATCAATTCGGTGCTGCAGTTCTAAAAACAGAGCATTTCCACTTAAACAGCCTGAGTAACTCGCAAACTGGGGGAACCAGTAATGCCGTAACGCGCTCGCACATCTGCAAGTGGTTGGTCAAGCATGGTTTCCCATTTTTCGCATTGGATATTGGCAACATTGCGGCCCAGTGTCCAACCAGCGCTGATGGCATCCATCGCTGAAGTAATCGAGTTTGGGTTGATGTAGGTCATGCGGGCCGTTGTCACACTGAGCCACATGGCAAAGTATGGAAATTGCAATTGGGCAAGACCAAACGCTTGCAACGCAAGTTCTCCGTATGGGCTGGCGTCATAACCGGTAATCACGTGCTGAAAGTCGTGGGTTTGGTATGAGCGCAACACTGCATGCTTCATCTCGTCGGGCATTCCGTCGAGTTTGCCCGTCTCTACCAGCGAATCATGCAGGGCTTCGTAGTTGGTGATGATCGCCGCAATCAGATCGTTATCAATAATCCAGTCGTGATACGAGCGACCCACTGTGCCTAGTGGAAGGGCGCCGGCGGCATCTAGATCGATTGGCTGGGTATACAGAGCGCCACTGGCAAACTCGGCAAAGTGAGGATCTTGATTGATGATTCTGACATACGAGTCTTTGGCTTTCTGACTCGCTTCTTGCCACCACTCGTTAAACAACAGATGCACCTTGTGTACATATGGATCGTTGAACGTGTTGACAAGTGACTTGCCAAAGTCTTCAGTGATCATGATGTCACTGTACTAGAAATGACGCTTGTTACTCTTCGTCGCTGTCCGCATCAATGTCAATAGCCTCGTCATCGCCGGCAAGTAGCTCGGGGATGTTCTGGCGCTTGCGTAGTTCTTCCATCTTTTTGGTCTCTCGGTTGAGTCCTTTAAAGCGCTTGCCAACAGTGAGATCATCGAGTTCTTCTTGCATATTGTCAAAGTTGCGCTTGACCTTGTCGAGCGACTTGACGTACGACTCCCACTGCTTGCGAAACTTGCCCATCATCTGCATAATTTGTGCAGCAGTTTCTTCGGTGTGGAAACTTTCGGTGGCTTGGCGCACAACGACCAAAAATGCGTACAGCGTGAGGGGAGAACACAACACAACTTTGCGCTCGAGCGCCCAGTCGATGAGGCTTGGGTCTGCTTCGTGAATAAAGCCAGTGATGCTTTCGTTGGGCACAAACAACAACACATAGTCGAGGGATTGCTGGGTGGTTGACACGACGTAGTCGCGACGCTCGAGTTCTTTCACGCGGTCGCGCACGGCCTTCATGAAATCGGCTTTCAAGGAAGCCATCACGCCAGAGTCTGTGGCATTCACAAACTTGGTGTAGGAGTCCATAGGAAACTTGACGTCCATGTACAGGACTCTGTCGGGAGGCATCAGAAATGTGTAGTCAGGACGCCCGCCACCCGAGATGGTGTCTTGCTTTTCGTAGTTGATACCTTCGATGAGGCCGGCGGCCTTGAGCAAGTCTTCGGCCATGCGCTCGCCCCATTGACCACGGGCTTGCGAGCTTGACAACACATTGTTGAGGTCGCCAGTGCTTTTGAGTAAGTCGCTTACTGCTTTGTCGACGCTGCCAAACTTTTCGGCGTTTTGTTCGCGCAGACGCTTGATCTCGTCGTCCATCTGTTGTATTCGCAGACCAATACTTTCTTGGACACCCCTGAGCGATGCATCAATCTGTTCGGCGCGACGACCCAGTTGTTCGCCACTGGCTTGGGCTACGCGGTCGGACGCAAGGTTGATCGAGTCTTGGCGGTCGCGTTGGGAGCGCTGGTCGAGCGTTTCGAGTGCGTCGGCAAGAGCAGACCCGACAGCTTGTGCGACCGTTGCCTCGATGTCTTTGCCATTGCTGGTGTCGGTCGAGCGACCGAGGTCGGACTTTCGGCGAGAAAGATAAATTGCTGCAGCACCAATAACTAATCCGAGTACCAAAAAGAGAATGTTGTTCATTACTGCAGATTACAGGTGGGGTGCGGCGCGGTTGCGCTGCCTCAGCTGTGCAGCGTCAGTTGTTATTTGGTGTACGAAATGCGACTAGTCGCGGGGGTGATGGCACGCCACATAGTTGCCAGGCGTAGTTTCGCGCAATTGTGGTTCTTCTGTTGCGCACAGATCGGTCGCGGCTGCACAACGGGTGCGGAAGCGGCAACCCGATGGCGGGTTGGTGGGCGATGGTGGCTCACCTTGCAAGATGGCACTGTGTCGATGAACTGTTGGGTCAGGAACCGGCACCGACGACACGAGAGCGTGGGTGTAGTGATGACGGGGGCTGTCGCACAGCGTGTCGGGGTCGGCGATCTCGCAAACTTTTCCTAGATACATCACCAATATCCGCGTGCTGATGGCGCGCACTACCGCGAGGTCGTGCGAGAAAAAGATGAGCGACAATCCGTAACGCACTTTCATCTCTTGCAGAATGTTGAGGATCTGTGCCTGGATGCTGACGTCGAGCGATGAGACTGGCTCATCGCAGATCAATACTTTTGGCTCAAGAGTCAGGGCACGAGCAATCGAGATGCGCTGACATTGGCCACCAGAAAACTCATGCGGCTTACGATTCTTTACTCGTTCGGGGTCGAGCCCAACCGAGACGAGTAATTCGTCTACTTTTGCGTCGCGCTCACTTTCTTCGCCACGGTTCCAAATATCGAGCGGTTGGCGCACTATTCGTCCAACCGTCAAGTGAGGGTCAAGCGAGGATATTGAATCCTGAAAAATCATTTGAAAGTTTGGTCGCACCTGGCGAAGGGCTTCTTTGTCCAACGTGTTGATATCAACGCCATTAAAGACCACTGAGCCCGATGTGACATCAACAAGCTTGAGAATTCCTTTGCCGAGAGTGGACTTGCCACAGCCAGACTCGCCGATGATTGCCAAGGTCTCACCATCGTGCAACTCGAGACTGATGTTGGACACAGCCTGTACGGGATCGTTTCGTCCGGACTTGTATTCAATAACAAGGTTCTCGACTCGCAAAATTGGTGCAGGGGAGTCTCTGAGGTGCGCTTTGCCTGTGCCAGCCATAACTATTTGCCTCCGATGGGGAAAAAGCAGCGATAGGAGTGACCATTGCCAGCATCAACTAATTGTGGATGCTCATCGCGACACTTTTGAACGGCATATGGGCAACGATCTGCAAAGCCACAACTTGCTCGGTTTGAAGTTGGGTCTGGTGGCATTCCTTCAATGCTTGCCAGTTCGCTTCCGCGCTTACGGTCGACTCGCGGAATTGATTTGATGAGGGCTTCCGTATACGGCATTTTGGTATCGGTGAAAAGATCGGTGGTCGATGCAAGTTCGACTATTTCTCCGCCGTACATCACTGCAATTCGATCGGTGTACCCAGCAACAACACCAAGGTCGTGGGTAATGATGACCATTGCCATGCCTAATTCTTTGCGTAGTTCTGCCAACAACTCGAGCACCTGAGCTTGCACAGTGACGTCGAGTGCGGTCGTCGGTTCGTCTGCGAACAACATTTTTGGGTTGCATGCAATGGCCATGGCGATCATCACGCGTTGGCGCATGCCCCCAGACAATTGATGTGCATATTTCTCGAGGGCTAGCTCGGGTTCTGGCAATTTGACGAGCGTCAGGAGTTCAATTGCACGATCTTTGGCTTCGCTCTTGGACATGCCGAGTCGTTTGATCAGCGACTCTGACATCTGGGCACCGATGCGGCGCACTGGGTTAAGGGCGGTCATTGGATCTTGGAAGATCATGGCAATCTTGGTGCCCCAGTATTCGCGAATTTGCTTGCTGTCGAGAGATGAAATTTCTGTTCCTTCAAACAAGATTTGACCAGTGCGATGAACCGAAGATCCACGCAAAAGTCCCATTGTTGCGCGTGAAAACACAGTCTTGCCAGAGCCCGACTCTCCGACGATTCCTACGCTTTCGCCTGGAGCAATGTCGAGAGATACACCTCGCACAGCGTGCAGTTTCCCATAGGAGGTGTCGAAGTCGACAGCGAGATCGGTGATCTTGAGAAGATCGCTCATATTCGAGAATCCCTATTGTCAATGCCTGTTCGCAGGTATTCGCCGAAGTAGTTGAAAGCCATGACGGTGAGTGCAATCGCAGCCACTGGAATAAAAGTCGTGTGCGGAGTGAGCGCGAGATCGCCACGATTGCGAGAGAGTAGCGAACCCCAACTAGATCCTGGATCTCCTCCGGCACCCAAGATGGAGAGTCCGCCTTCGAGGATGATGATCAGTCCGGCTGCAAGGAAACTCACGGAAATTAATGAAGGAAGCACGTTGGGAATGATGTGTTGCACAAGAATCGTGCGTCGCTTTAAGCCGAGCGACTTTGCAACGAGCACAAAGTCTCTGCCCGCCCAGGAAACAGTCGCGGCGCGTGCGAGTCTGCCAAGAAAGGGGATCAGAATGAAGGTAATAGCGAAGGTTAAGACGACCATCCGGGGCAGGGTTGTTCCTGGGTTGAATGGATCGGGACTAGCAAAGATGGCAACGAGCGCTAAGAGCAGGACCAACGTCGGGAATGCCAAAGTGACGTTGAAATACATGGAGATGATTGCGTCGATCCAACCGCGCGTATATCCAGCCATCACTCCCAAAAAGGCTCCAATAAGTGCGCCAAGAGTTACGGAGACGACGGCAACTCCAAGGGAAATTCGGGTTCCATTGATCATTGCCGAGAGCTGGTCAACTCCCCAGTTGTCGGTTCCTAGGATATGTCCCTTTGAAAACATCGGCACGCCAAGGGCGTCGGAGTCACTGGATTGCCAACTTGGCAAGGGCAACAACCAGCCAAGTGTGGCCATCAAGACACAGAGCGACAGCCAGGCTGTAGAGAGTTTGAAACCCAGTGGTTTATTTTTGAGTTCCATGTTGCACCCTCACTCGTGGATCAAGAACCGAATACAGCAAGTCAACGAGGACGTTGGCAGTGACAAAGACAATCGCAGTAAGTGCCACAAGGGATTGCACCGCAAGATATTGACGCTGTGCAATTGAGGCAACTAGGAACATGCCAACGCCATTGAGTCCAAAGATCGTTTCGATAATGACGGCACCACCAATGAGGCTTCCGATATTGATCGCAGCGATAGTCAAGAGGGTGAGGCTCGACGGGCGAAGAACATGGCGAAACAAAATCCAACGGTTGGAAAGACCTTTGGATGAAGCCATCGTGACGAAGTCTTCTCGCAGTGTAGAAATCACATCGGAGCGGAGCAACCGTGTAAACGTGGCGATGAGGCTGATTGAGAGACTGACTACCGGAAGCACGATTGACTTGAAGTGTTCCCCAACATTTTCGGTTAAGGGGACATATCCAGTTGGGTTTACCAGGTTGAGCGTCATTGCTATGAAATAGGACAAGAACAGGCCAGAAGCAAAACTGGGAACTGATGCAATGGTGAACAGTGAGTTGCTGATGATCTTGTCAGTGCGACTGCCAGATTTGTAGCCCAGAAACACACCAAGTGGTATTGAGACAACAATGGAGAATGTCATGGTGTAGAGCATGATCAGAAGTGTTCGGGGCGCAGTCTGAGCAAGCATCGAGGTGACCTTGACGGTGTCGCCAAAGGTGGCAGCAAAGTAATAGCCCAAGTCTCCTTGGAGGAAGTTGCCAAGCCAGTCGAAGTAGTAGGCGAAGACATTTTTGTCTGTACCTAAGAGTGCTCTGACCTCATCCAATTCCTCGGGGGTGCCGTAAGGGAACAAGGTGCCTGCTGCATCACCTGGAAGCAACCGCATCAGCAAGGTCACACCAAAGGTGATAAAGAACAACACAAGCATCAGTTGTCCAATTTTTCTTACGACATTCATTTCAGACTTGCCCCTGTAAAAGTTTGAGTAGATGTTCGACGTTTGTCAAAAAAAAACACTAGCACTTAGCCCTTAATAAAAAGAAATGCGGTGGGTAAAAACCCACCGCATTTCCTACAATTTTTTAACTTAAAGTTTTGGAATTTATGCCTTCGTTGTGTAGGCCCAGTCCCATCCACCTGGTCCACCAGCAGAGCGTGTGCCGCCATCTGGTAGTGGTGTCTTCATCAGACCAGTAACTGTCTTGCCAGTCACGATGAAGTTACCTTCGGTGTAGGTGCTATTCCAGATGGTCTTGCCTTGGAGTTCTTCCATGCAAGGCTTGTATGCACCTTTATTTGTTGCTGTATACACCATCTGCGCATCTTTAAAGCACTGTGCTAGTGCAGGGTTGGTGAAACGGAAACCAGAAAGCTCTAGATCCGTTTTTGTCAAGAACAACACGCCGAACTCGGCGTATGGACCAGACAACACGTTGAAGTTGGTGAGCTGTTGCTGCAAGCCAAATCCACGAAGGATGTAGGCAGTTGAAGTAACCGGTGCCATGAGCGTGCAAGCAATTCCTGCAGCCTTCATGAAGTCACAAGTCAATGCACCTGCAGCAGCAGATTCTGTGCTGTCAGCAATTGGAATCGAGATTGTGAGATCTTTTCCGGTCTCGGTCTTGTACTTGGCCACTTTTTCCTTGGCCTTTGCCAAGTTAAAGGTGATCATGCCTGGGAAGTACAGCGGGTGAGTCTTCGGTGCAACAGAAGTTGCTGCCGAACAATTGCCCTTGCACAAAATCTTGGCGTATGAAACACGGTCGAATGCGTAAGCGAATGCTTCACGTGCTGTTTGGCTATTGAAAGGTGCCGCAGTGGTGTTGAAGTGGAATGTCCAGTTCACATCACGTACGCCTTCAATCATGATCAAGTTCTTTTGCTTTTCTTTGATCCTGTTCAGCTGCGTTCCGGCAGTTGAGCCAAGCAAGCCAATGTCGGCCTGTCCCTTAGCCAATGCGTTTACTTCTTGTCCAGCATCCAAGATTGCCTTGAATGTCAGAGTGTCTGCATATGGCAACTGAACGCCAGCCTTGTCTTTGCGCCAATAATTTGGGTTACGTACAAGCTCGGTGACGAATGGATCAACACCTTTGGACTTGATCATGAATGGTCCAGTACCAACGGCTGTGGTGGTGCCACAAGTTGCGCTCTTCAAGCTTGCAGTTGACATCATGCGAACACGACCCGAAGTCCAGAGTTGGTACGGGAACATTGGACGTGGGTTGTCAAGTGTGAGCGAGATGGTGTGTGTGCCGAGGATCTTGACCTTGGTCACCCACTCCGCTGCGGTGGTCACCTTCATCGCACCCTGCCATGCGACTGCTGGCAACGAGCCCTTTGGACCCGCACCATAAAACGCTGGCATGATGCCGAGAAGTGCGGCAAAGTTTGTCTGCACGTTTTTGGCAGTCAATTCTTCACCATCGTGGTAGTAGATGCCTTGGCGCAGTTCGATTGTCCAGGTCTTGTAGTCAGCAGTTGAAGAGAATGCCTTCGCCAGCCAAGGGACCATCACACCTTTGTCGTTCATCATTGTCAAGGTCTCAAGAACTGCAGTTGATGCACCAATTTGTCCACCACCAGGTGAGTCTTGTGTGCACCAGCCGCTGTCTTTTTCTGCGAGCATGACAACGAGGTCAATTTTCTTCTTTGCTTGTGGAACTGATTTTGCGCTGCTTGCAGAAACACCGATGGTTGAGACTGCAAGTGCGAGTCCTAAACCAATCGAGAGTTTTCTGAACAGCCCACTTTTCGTGGATGTTTGATTCATGTAGGAATTTCCCCCTGTTGATTTGACTGCGGCCGGAATGACCCCAATCCGATGTGTTCACTCTACGGACATTTGTTTGTAATAGTCAAGTCGGTAGAGGGGGGTAAACCCAAGTAACTATTGAGTCTGGACTGTGCGTAATCATTGGTTGGTAGCCTCGGTCGAGTGAAAGATGAGATCAAATCAGCGCCCAAAACACCGAGAAAAAAGGCCTCTACGGCGACAGCTCGCTCAAAGTCAGGCGCTCAGTCGGCCAAACCGCGTGAATTGAACTTCGCGCAGTGGGCGCCACCGACCGATGAGCTTGTAGATGTTGATCCCAAGAATGTTTTGGCACACCGAGTGGCCGAATTAG
>ENA-ORCY01001370-ORCY01001370.1-marine-metagenome-genome-assembly--contig:-NODE-1370-length-11468-cov-7.696778_pt1 | contig 11468 bp, 9 predicted proteins | sample MGYA00248634_ERZ508507 | MGnify/ENA primary metagenome ERZ508507 (study PRJEB26178, sample SAMN06266269) | marine metagenome | isolation source: Columbia River Estuary | place: USA:Columbia River Estuary... | reverse complement strand
CTGCCATCTCCCCAACGCTCTTGGAGATCTTTGAGCTCTTGAGCTCGAACACCTGGATTAACTAAGTAAGCAGCAAGAGAAGTATCAAACTCAATACCAACTAGGCCACTGCTGCGCGCTAAAGACTTAGCATCATGGGCAATCTTTGGAATTGAAGCATCGAGAGCCCAATCCCCCATTGTTGATGAGTGAACTAGGAAGATGTCTTCTTGAGAAAAAGCAACGGCGTATCGATGCAGTTTTTCTTCAACCATAGAAAAGGTAATTGCAATAGCACCCTTGTGCTTAGCAATCTTTGCATTCAACTCTGCTGGAGTTAAAACACCTTCACTGATCTCTTCGGCAAAGAGTTGAAACTCGGGCTCTGCTACTTTGGATGCACCCTTGAGAAGAATTGGTTTCATGCGATCTTTGAGAGTTTTAAACTCAAGCCGATCAAATAGCGGATTGGTTAAATTCTCATCCACTCCGGACCAAGCAAGTGCATCAATACTCAAATTTAAAGGCACTTCTGCAACTAGTTGTGTAAGTTCTCTATTTCGAACGACATTATCAATCGAATCTCGTAGTGATTGCCCTACCTTGCCACCAACTTTATCCACATTTGATAAAAGCTCTTGAAGTGATCCATATTCAACAACCCACTTAGCTGCAGTCTTTTCGCCAACACCTGGAATCGAAGGCAAGTTATCACTGGGGTCTCCGCGAAGTGCGGCAAAGTCTGGATACTGTGTAGGTGACATTCCATATTTTTCTTGCACAGCAGCTGGTGTCATGCGCGCCAAATCACTCACGCCGCGCTTGGGATAGAGCACTGTGGTTTTATCATTTACTAACTGGAATGAATCGCGATCTCCCGTGCAAATGAAAACCTCTGCGCCTTCTTTTTCAGCCCGCTTTGTTATTGTGGCAATGACGTCATCGGCCTCATAGCCCTCAACCTCAAACTGCGTGATGCCAAAAGCACTGACAAGCTCATGCAGATAAGACATCTGGGAGCGAAACTCGTCAGGGGTTTTTGCGCGGTTGGCTTTGTATTCTGGAAAGATTTCAGAACGAAAAGTCTTGCGTGAAACATCAAAGGCCACGGCAACGTGAGTGGGCTTCTCACTGCTCAATAGCGATAGCAACATCGTGGCAAAGCCATAGATGGCATTGGTGTGCTGGCCTGATGCGGTTGTGAAGTTCTCAGCCGGAAGGGCGTAAAAAGCGCGATATGCCATGGAGTGCCCATCGATAAGTAATAGGCGTTTGCTCATGGGCACATCTTAGGTTGCGCACTAGAATACGTCTCATGATCAACGAAGAGTTTGTAAAGTTTTACAAAGAACGCGGTAGCGGCGCACTAGATCAAAAGATGGGCATCAAGATTCTTGAAGCTGAGCAAGGTCGCATCGTTGGCACAATGCCTGTTGAAGGAAACACCCAACCCATGGGCCTATTACATGGCGGAGCAAATGTTGTTTTAGCTGAAAGTCTCGGCTCAATCGGTACTTCACTACACGCCGGTCCTCATCGCAAAATAGTCGGTGTGGACATCAATGCAACTCACCACAAATCTGCAACAACTGGATTAGTAACTGGTGTAGCAACAGCGATTTCACTGGGAAAGACGTTATGCAGTTGGGAAATCGTTATTACAAACGAAGCAGGCGAACGAACTTGTACGGCTCGAATTACCTGTTTAATCCTGGCAGAGCGTTAAGAATGTGCTCCAGTGCCAAGGTATGCCTCACGCACTGCAGGATCATTAAGTAGATCTGAAGCCTTAGCCTCTTTCACCACATTTCCTGTCTCCAAAATATAAGCACGGTGTGCACGTTGTAACGCTTGCTGTGCATTTTGCTCAACGAGCAAGATTGTCACACCAGTCTTATTAATTTCAGTAATGATGCGGAAAATATTGGCAATCATCTGAGGTGCAAGACCCATTGATGGTTCATCTAGAAGTAGAACCTTTGGACGAGACATCAGTGCACGGCCAATAGCCAACATCTGCTGTTCTCCGCCAGATAGCGTTCCGCCAGCTTGTGAAACGCGCTCTTTCAAACGTGGGAAGAGTGTGTAAACCTTATCTAGGTCTTCACTCATCTCAGCTTTGCGATTCTTACGGTGGAACTTACCCATCTCTAAATTCTCAAGAACTGTCATTCCAGGAAAGATTCCGCGGCCTTCAGGTGCCTGTGAAATTCCAAGATCCACGCGCTCGTGAGCTGGAACATTTGAAATATCCTGACCATCAAAAATGATGGAGCCAGATGAAGCTTTGCGAAGACCTGAGATTGTCTTAAGCGTTGTTGTCTTACCCGCGCCGTTGGCACCGATCAGAGTAACAATTTCACCTTCGTCAACGACTACAGAGATGCCCTTAATTGCTTCGATCTTGCCGTAGTGAACGTGTAGATCTTTAATTTCAAGACGCATCAGCTGGCACTCCTAAATAGGCCTCAATAACCTTTGGATCATTTTGAACTTTACTTGGTAGGTCATCTGCGATTTTGACACCGAAATCTAGAACAGCAACGCGGTCTGAGATTCCCATAATCAATGACATATCGTGTTCGATAAGAAGAACGGTATAACCAGCATCACGGATGCGCTTAATCAATGCGGCAAGTTCAACCTTTTCAGCTGGGTTAAAACCAGCAGCTGGCTCATCTAGAAGAAGCAGTTGTGGACTTGTTCCCATTGCACGAGCGATTTCAAGACGGCGCTGAACACCATAAGGAAGATTCTTTGCCAAGCGATCTGCATACTCTTCGATTCCGATGAACTTCAAAATCTCATGAGCACGTTCACGGTTCTCGCGCTCTTCACGACGCGCACGTGGGGTACCAAATAGAGCTCCCATTAGTCCACTCTTCTTGTGAACATCTGTTGCCGTGATTACGTTTTCAAGGGTAGTCATATCTCCCCACAAACGAATGTTCTGGAAAGTACGCGCGATACCCATCCCTGTAATCTGAAAGCGCTTTTGCTTATTGATTTTTGTTCCAGCAAAAGTGATAGTGCCACTTGTTGGTGTGTAAACGCCAGTAACAACGTTAAACACTGTTGTCTTGCCAGCACCGTTAGGGCCGATCAAAGCAAGGATTTCACCTTTTTTGACTTCAAGGTTTACCGCACCAAGTGCTGTGACGCCACCAAATTTCATGGTGACGTTTTCAAGTGAAAGAAGTACCTCTGACATTATGCATTCACCTCTTTCTTTACAATTGCCTTTTCGCGCTTTTTACGAGGCAGTAATCCATCTGGGCGGAAGTTCATTACAACGACAAGAACTATCCCGAATACCAAAAGACGTGCATCAGAGATGAAACGGATGCGATCTGGAAGGTAACCAAGGATTGTTGCACCCACGATTACGCCCCAGATATTTCCAATTCCACCAAATACAACGCAGGAGAGAATCAAGATAGAAACGTTGAGTGTGAACATTTCAGGTGCGATAAAGAGGTTCTTTGATGCATAAAGAACACCTGCTGCACCACCTACCGCTGCGCCTAATGTAAATGACCAGATCTTGTACTTAAGTGTTGCAATACCCATGAGCTCGGCAGCATCTTCATCTTGGCGGATTGCTTCCCAAGCACGACCTGGACGGCGCACACTCAGACGACGAATCATCCAAATAGTTAACAAAATCATGATGATAACTACCCAGAAAAAGACTTTTTGATCATCTAACTTAAACTTCAATGGTCCAATATCTGGAGGCATAGGAACGTTTGCTATCCCATTTGGGCCCTTACTCCATGAGGAGTTAAGTAAAACCAAACGAACGATTTCACCAAAACCTAAAGTAACGATGGCAAGGTAATCACCGCGCAAGCGAAGAGTAGGAAGACCCAGAATTACGCCGGCAATCATTGCAAAGGCAATTCCAAAAGGCATGATCTCCCAGGTGTTTAGACCTGTTGTAGTTCCCATGATTGCCATTGTGTAAGCACCGATAGCAAAGAAGGCCACATAACCTAGATCAAGCATTCCTGACTTGCCGACCACAATATTTAATCCAAGCGCCATCAGCACGAAGATTCCGACTGGATAAACTAATACGGCGTCATAGGCAGCAATCGGAGTTGCTAGGAATGAAGCTCCTGCAAATGGAAGAAGTCCAACAAGAATGACTGAGATGATCGCAATAGCAACACGCTTTGGACGATTAGCGCGCTCCCAAATATCTGCGCCCCAGTCGCGAAGGTTCCAATAGTTTCTAATTTTCATGAGTTATGCCCTCGTTGTCTGGACGGCTTCGCCAAATAAACCATTTGGCTTGAAGAGGAGAACAAGAACTAAGACGATGAAGACAGTTACTGCCTTCCACTGTGTTCCAAGGACAGCTGAGGCATAAACCTCAAGTAATCCCAGGCTAAGGCCGCCATAGAAGGCGCCTCGGATGTTTCCAATTCCACCGAGAACAGCTGCAGTAAATGCTGCCATACCCATCGTGAAACCAATATTAAATTTAGTGTATTCAAATACTGTGATGTAGAAGAAACCTGCAGCACCAGTAGCTAAACCACCCACAAGAAATGTTGTGGTGATAACTCGGTTCAGGTTCACACCCATGAGCTTTGCTGCATCTTCATTCATTGATACTGCGCGAATCGCCTTGCCCATTCGAGATAGCTTAATAAAGCGCTCAAGAACAAAGAAGATGATCGCTGCAGCAATAATTGTAATTACTGTGTCGAGGCGGATGTTTGCGCCCCACACTTCAGTCAAAATGATTTTCTCAAGAACGCGTGGAGAACCGACTGGTCGTGAATCTGTCAACAGACGCATTACTTCTTGAAGTGCAATGGAGATACCAATTGCAGAAATTAACGTTGCTAGTCGGTTTGTGCCTTTCATGCGAAGGCGACGGTAAGCGACGAACTCAACAAAGACGGCTGTAAGACCGGCCACTAACATGGACATGAACAAGCTTGTAACTAGAACCACGGCAAGCTTTGCACCTGTTGCTGGTTCTGAAGTCTGTGTGTAATGGAAAATGTCACGCGAGGTTATAACTGTTCCAAATGTTCCCCACATAAAGATTTCAGAGTTCGCAAAGTTAATCATGCGTAGTACTCCATAAACCATGGTGTAACCGAGGGAGATCAGAACGTAAATAAATCCAAGGGCGATTCCTGCAATTGTCAGCGACCAGAACTGATCAATTAGTACTGCAAACATTGTTCTCCTTCGCTAATGCCTCTGCGCGAGTATAAAGGTAGATGTTACGCAAGTGGTGGGTGTCTTGGCCTCTTTTTCAAGAGATTTCCAAAACACCCACCAACTTGTTAAGCGTCAGTCCTAGTTAATTACTTGATGATACCTGTGTTAACTAGAACACCATTCTTAGTTGTGAAACCAGCAAATAGTCCGTATGAAATGTCGCCATTTGCATCGAACTTAATTGTGTTTCCAGAGATGCTCTTGCCCTTGTAAGCCTTTACATAGGCAAGCATCTTTACGCGTGTTGTCTTTCCAGCCAAGATGCCAGAAAGCAAGATATTTGCAGCATCGAATGACTCAACTGAATAAACACCAGATGAAACGCCCATCTTCTTTACGAAGTCAGCTTCCATCTTCTTGTCGATTCCAGCAAGACCGCCAACGCCAGTTACCTTTGAACCTTCAGCTGCAGCTCCTGCAAGCTTTGGGAACTCCTGGTTGAATACTCCGTCGCCGCCAGCAAATACTGCCTTTGAACCTGAGTCACGAAGCTGCTTGATGAACACAGCAGCTTGGCTGTAGTAACCAGTGTAGATAACAACAGTTGCACCAGATGTCTTGATCTTTGCAATTGTTGGGCTGAAGTCTGTAGTTGTGTTTGGAACTGAATCTCCACCAACAACTGATGCTCCAGCAACCTTCTTCAAACCAGCTTCAACGAAGCCACGAAGAGGTACTGCGTATGCTGATTGGTCATCGAAAACGAAAACCTTTGCAGCTGAAACGCCTGCTGTTGCGTACTTAGCCAAAGCTGGACCCTGAAGGTCATCTTTACCTACGACGCGGTGGAAAATTGGTCCACCAAAGTCAGGAGATGTTGGGTCAGTTAGTGACACGCGTGTTGCTGATGGTGAGATCAACGCCATGTTTACTGACTTGTAATATGGAAGTGAAGCAATTGTTGCACCTGAGTAAGCAGGTCCTACAACGCCAAGAACGTTCTTGTTTGATGCAACACCTGGAGCAACTGTTCCAGCTACTGCTGGGTCTCCCTGGTCATCGATTGAAACAAGCTTGATCTTGTAACCCTTGTTCTTTGCTTCGAATAGTTTGATTGCATACTTGACTGCGTTTTGCTCATCAGTACCAGTTGAGGCTTCTCCACCTGAAAGTGGGCCTTGGTAACCGATTGTGTACGTCTTTACAGCTGCACTAGCTGTTGGAACTGATGCGACGCCAAAAGCAACGGCTGCAGCGGTAACAACGGCAAGTGAACTCTTAATCTTCTTGTTCATTTAGTGCCTTTCCTGTTCTTGTGTCCCGGGACAGGGAGGCGCTTAGGGTAATGCCAGGGATGAGGGTTTAACAAGCCCAATTGAGCATGAATGACCCCTATTGCATTTCATTTATGTAACGTTTTGGGCAAAACCCTTTGTTAGCTCTCAGGCACGGCCTCAGGGCTAATGACGGCCTCGGCCACCTGTTTCATCGTTAATCGACGGTCCATGGCCGCTCTTTGAATCCAGGAAAAAGCCTCTGGCTCTGAGAGATTAAGTGCCTTCATCAAAATACCTTTTGCTCTATCAATAATTTTTCGTGTCTCTAAGCGATCATGTAAATCTGCAACTTCTGCAGCAAGTGAGCGCATCTGTGTGTGACGGCTAATTGCAATTTCTATGGCCGGGATTAAATCTCCAATAGTAAATGGCTTAACAACATATGCCATAACTCCAGCATCGCGGGCTCTATCAACTAATTCTTTTTGAGAAAACGCTGTCAGCATCAAAACAGGTGCAAGATCAATAATTTTTTCAGCTGCAGAAATTCCATCTAGTACCGGCATCTTCACATCAAGAATCGCTAAATCTGGTTTGTGTTCATTGGCTAAATCAATTGCTTCTTGGCCATTTGTAGCCTCTGCTACAACTTCATAACCAGCACCTTGTAACATCTCAACAAGGTCCATGCGAATAAGCGCTTCATCTTCGGCTACGAGGATGCGAACCTTTTGTGTCATGTGCCCCGAGTCGGATTTGAACCGACACTGTGCAGTGTTTGAGACTGCCCTCTCTACCGTTGGAGTACCGAGGCGTTAAGTGATAACCGAACGGTGCCAATCTTAGCGGTAAGCCGCAGCTACCCCACCAACAGCATCTCCCACGCGGTGAACGCGCATCGCGTTCGTTGAACCTGGAATTCCAGGAGGAGAACCAGCAACAATCATCACTTGATCACCTAATTGAGCGCGACCTGAATCAATAAGGACTGTGTCTACCAATTTCACCATTTGATCAGTTGCACCGACGATAGGAGTGAGCATAGATTCCACGCCCCAAGAAAGTGCAAGCCGGTTATATGTTCCAACCTCTGGAGTCATGGCAAGAATTGGAATAGGTGAGCGCAAACGAGACATACGACGTGCTGAATCTCCACTTTGCGTAAATGCCACTAAATACTTTGCATCAACAATGGCGCCAACTTCAGTTGCTGCCTTTGTTATTGCCCCGCCTTTAGTACGTGGGGCTGTCTTTATTGGGCGAATACGATCTAGCCCGCCTTCTTCAGTCTTTTGAATAATGCGAGCCATTGTTTGAACGGCCTCAATTGCAAACTCTCCAACACTCGTCTCTCCTGAGAGCATCAGAGCATCTGCGCCATCTAGAACTGCGTTTGCGCAATCTGTTGCTTCTGCGCGAGTTGGGCGTGAATTTGTAATCATGGAATCAAGCATTTGAGTCGCAACAATTACTGGCTTTGCCATATCTCGAGCTAACTCAACGCACTGCTTTTGTACCAATGGCACATCCTCAATTGGAAGCTCCACGCCAAGATCACCACGAGCAACCATGATGCCATCAAATGCATCAACGATTTCAACGAGGTTTTCAACTGCCTGTGGCTTTTCAATCTTTGCGATAACTGGAACGCGAATACCTTCTTCATCCATAATCTTATGGACATCTTTAATATCTGCAGCGCTTCTAACAAATGAGAGTGCGATGAAATCAGCTCCCGCTCGCAAGCCCCAACGAAGGTCATCAATATCTTTTTCAGATAAGGCAGGAACAGAGACTGCAACACCAGGCAAGTTAATGCCCTTGTTGTTACTCACCGCACCAGGTTCAATAACTTTAGTGATTACGTCATTTCCCTTAACTTCAACTACTTCAACAGTTACTTTTCCATCATCGATAAGAATGCGATCTCCTGCTTTGCAATCTCCAGGCAAACCTTTATAGGTAGTTCCAACGCGCTCTTTAGTTCCCTCAACATCATCGACTGTGATTGTGAAGATGTCCCCGCGTGCTAAATCATGTGGTCCAGCTTTAAAGCGAGCAAGGCGAATCTTTGGACCTTGCAGATCGACAAGGATGGCAACTGGTCGGCCTGCTGCTTTGGCGGCGTTTCGAACAGAATCTAGACGCGCTTGGTGCTCTTCATATGAACCATGAGAAAGATTTAAGCGTGCCATATTCATTCCAGCGTCAATAAGCTCCTTAACTTTTTCAGGAGACTCAACTGCTGGACCCATCGTGCACACAATCTTTGCTCTACGCATATTCCTACCTTAAACCATTAGTTGACGGGTTGTTGGCTCTATCGGTGATGGAAGCTGAGTCTCCCCAGTGAGATATCTATCAACGGCTGCTGCTGCACTTCGACCTTCTGCAATTGCCCAGACAATTAATGATTGTCCGCGCCCTGCATCTCCTGCTACGAAAATACCTTCTTCACTAGTTTCAAAATCTGCATTGCGAGCAATATTGCCGCGATCATCTAACTTAACTTCTAACTGTGAAATGAGATCAGATTGCTCAGGTCCGGTGAAACCCATTGCTAGGAATACAAAATCTGCAGGAATCTCTTTAGCAGTTCCAGGAACTGGTTCAAACTTTCCATTTTCAAACTTTGTCTCAACAATACGGATGGCACGTAGATTGCCATCGGCATCACCTAAGAACTCTTCAGTGCTTACTGAGAACATACGGTTATCGTTTTCTTCATGCGCACTTGAAACACGATAAATCATTGGATACGTCGGCCAAGGCTGTGAACCTGGACGCTCATCACTTGGGCGAGGCATGATTTCAAGCTGAGTAATACTTGCAGCTCCTTGGCGAATAGATGTTCCCAAGCAATCTGCACCGGTATCACCGCCGCCTAAAATCACGACATGCTTTCCTGCAACATTAATTGGTGAAACTTCGATCTCACCCAAAGCTTGCTTATTGCCCCAAGGCAAAAACTCCATTGCTTGGTAGATGCCCTTATATTCACGGCCAGGAATTGGTAGGTCGCGCCATTTAGTAGCTCCTACTGCAAGAACAATTGCATCGTATTTCTTGCGAAGATCAGCGCCAGTTAATTCAACTCCGACATCAACACCTGCACGAAAACGTGTTCCCTCTTTCTCCATCTGAGCCAAGCGGCGATCCAGGATGTGTTTTTCCATTTTAAACTCTGGGATTCCATAGCGAAGAAGGCCACCAATTTTGTCGGCTCTCTCATAGACAGCCACGGTGTGACCAGCGCGAGTAAGTTGTTGGGCTGCAGCTAAACCTGCAGGACCTGAACCAATAACTGCAATAGTTTTACCTGAAATACGATCTGGAGCTAGAGGCTTAACTTCACCATTATCGAAAGCTTCTTCAATGGTGCGCAGCTCTACTTGCTTAATTGTCACCGCATCGCGATTGATCGCAACAACACATGCAGTCTCACATGGTGCTGGACAAAGACGACCGGTGAACTCAGGAAAGTTATTTGTGGCGTGTAGACGATTAATCGCCTCGGTCTTATCTCCGCGCCAAATTAAGTCATTCCATTCAGGAATTAGATTTCCGAGTGGGCATCCAGAATGACAAAAAGGAATACCACAATCCATGCAGCGGCCCGCTTGCTTTTGTAAATGCTCAAAGCTTTGTGGTTCATAGACTTCGCGCCAATCTTGAATGCGAACATCTACTGGACGACGTGTTGGGGTTTCACGCTCAGTTGTCATAAAGCCTTTTGGATCAGCCATTTGTAGCAACCTCCATCACCAATGCATCTACTGGTAAACCTTCTCGAGTTGCACGTGCCATTGCATCTAGTACACGCGCATAATCACGTGGCATAACCAGAGAGATTCTCTTAATTGCGCTGTCCCAATCTTTGATGAGATCGCTAGCAACAACGGAGCCAGTTTCTTCGGCAAAATCTGAAATCAACGTACGAAGAATCTCTTTTTGTTCTTCTGGAACAGCAAGAATATCCACCATATCTGTGTTCACATTTGATGGGTCAAGATCTAGAACGAAAGCGCGACCGCCAGACATGCCAGCTGCAAAGTTACGACCGGTGCGCCCAAGAACAACAACGCTTCCACCAGTCATGTATTCACAGCCGTGATCACCAATACCTTCAACAATTGCTGTTGCTCCTGAGTTTCTAACACAGAAGCGCTCACCAACAACTCCACGGATCATTATCTGGCCAGATGTTGCGCCGTAACCAATAACATTTCCAGCAATCACATTTTCATTTGAGTTGAAAGTTGATTTCTCATCTGGTCGAACAATGATGCGACCACCTGAAATACCCTTACCCACATAGTCATTGGAATCACCATAAAGGCGAATAGTTAAGCCGCGCGGAATAAAAGCACCGAGTGATTGTCCAGCGGATCCATGCAGAGTCACATCGATAGTGTCATCGGGCAATCCTGCTCCCCCGTGCTTGCGTGTGATTTCTGCGCCCAACATCGTTCCAACTGTTCTATTAACGTTTCGAACAGGAAGATCAATGCGTACTAATTCTTTATTCTTTAGTGCTGCCTCAGAGAGTGCAATAAGCTGATTATCTAGCGCAGCAGCAAGACCATGATCTTGCGCTGAGGTGTTGTGAAGTGGGCTGGTGACATCTGGGCGTGTGAGCAAGGGCGATAGATCAAGTCCACTTGCCTTCCAATGATCAACTGCGCGCTTTGTATCTAGATACTCAACATGTCCAACTGCTTCAAGCAAAGTCTTAAAGCCAAGGCTGGCCAAAATCTCTCGCACTTCTTCGGCAATATATTCAAAGAATGTTTCAACAAATTCAGGCTTGCCGCTAAAGCGCTTGCGCAACTCTGGGTTTTGGGTTGCAACACCGACTGGACATGTGTCCAAATGACACACACGCATCATGATGCAACCAGAAACTACGAGCGGTGCGGTGGCAAAGCCAAACTCTTCTGCGCCAAGAAGTGCTGCAATGACAACATCGCGACCAGTCTTTAACTGACCATCGGTTTGAACAACAATGCGATCACGCAAATAGTTAAG
>ENA-ORCY01001366-ORCY01001366.1-marine-metagenome-genome-assembly--contig:-NODE-1366-length-11484-cov-2.421934_pt1 | contig 11484 bp, 13 predicted proteins | sample MGYA00248634_ERZ508507 | MGnify/ENA primary metagenome ERZ508507 (study PRJEB26178, sample SAMN06266269) | marine metagenome | isolation source: Columbia River Estuary | place: USA:Columbia River... | reverse complement strand
TTGATGCGCGAACTGGCCAAGCCATCGACGATGTAGGCCGAAACGCCCACAGCCACAGCATCTTTCACGTGGCTGGTGTCGCTGTCGTCCGTAAACATGACAATGGGACGACGAGCATCTCGCGTTGCAAATACCACATGCTCCAGTGCGTCACGCGCTTCAGACTCTGCATCGACAATGATGAGATCGGGCTGAAGTTGGTTGATACGGTCTGCAAGGAACACATCCCCAGGCAAGCTGGCAATCAAGTTAAAACCGTTTTCTAACAAACCAATGCGCAGCGCCCTGGATCTTTCTGCTTGAGACTTTGCGTGCTCGTCATCGGGGTCAGAAACCACCAAGTCGGGCACCACCACCAAAATGCGCAGGGCTTCGGGAGCTTTAAATTTGGCTTGCTTGCGAGATTTCATAAATTCTAAATATCGAAGGCAACTGTCATGCTGATTGGAGATACGCCAACTGCAATGCAATTTATGAGCCACCTTCATCGCATAAACTTGAGGGACTATGCTTTTTCTTGGAATTGAGTCTTCTTGCGATGAAACCGGTGTGGCTTTGGTTGAAACCCAAGCCCATGGCGCACCACGCCTTTTGGCGCATGCTTTGTTCAGCCAAATCGACATGCACCAGGCCTATGGCGGTGTGGTGCCTGAATTGGCCAGCCGCGATCACATCAAGCGCGTCATTCCCCTCACTCGGGAAGTTTTGAAAAATGCCAACATCGAATTGAACCAAGTGGACGTGGTGGCCTACACCCGAGGCCCAGGATTGGCGGGGGCTTTGTTGGTCGGTGCCGGTGTGGCTTGTGCCCTTGGTGCAGCCTTGCAAAAACCAGTGTTGGGCGTTCACCATTTGGAAGGTCACTTGCTGTCCCCGTTTTTAAGTGAAGACCCGCCAGAGTTTCCTTTTGTGGCACTGCTGGTTTCTGGTGGCCACACCCAACTCATGCGAGTTGAAGCTGTGGGCTCTTATGAAATTTTGGGTGAAACGGTTGACGACGCTGCAGGCGAAGCATTCGACAAGTCCGCCAAGCTCATGGGCTTAGGCTATCCGGGTGGGCCGGCACTGTCGAAGTGTGCTGAAGGCGGTAATCCTCAAGCCTTTAAGCTGCCACGCCCCTTAATGCACAGCGGCAATTTTGATTTTTCATTCGCTGGCTTGAAAACCTCTGTCCTCACGCAGGCCAACAAACTTGGCGCAGCGCTGCACGACACCCGCAACACTCACAAAGCAGATTTGGCAGCATCGACAGAAGCCGCCATAGTGGAAGTGCTGGTGAAAAAATCAATGGCCGCTTTGAAGGCAACGGGAATGCGCCGTTTGGTTGTAGCGGGTGGCGTAGGCGCCAATCGTTCTTTGCGATTGCAATTGAATCAAGCCTGCGAAAAAGCAGGCGTGCGTGTGCACTATCCCGAACTTCATTTGTGCACAGACAATGGCGCCATGATTGCCATGGCAGCTGCGATGCGGGTTCAGTCTGGCACGCAGCAAGCCGAATTGAATTATGGGTTTGATGTCAAGCCAAGGTGGCCACTGTCGAACATTGATGCTGCGCTTATCTGATTTTTTTGGAACATTGTTGTGTTAGTTTTCTTTCGACTTTGGGCTCGCCTGTGGCAAGTCGGCATCCTGTGTTTGAGTTTTTCAGTGAACGCACAAACACCCTCACTTCAATTGCCCCCCGTTCAACTGGCCCTCATTGAAGGAATGAGCGGGCCCTTTGCCAACACCGGTGAAGCTGTGCTTCGGAATTTGGTTTGGGCTGTGGAGCGAGTGAATGCGCGAGGCGGCGTGGCTACGCAAGAAGGCAAACGCAGGTTGGTGTTGAACCGTTACGACAGCAAGGGCCAAAGTGAAGAAGCTTTAACTTCTTTGCGCTCGGCCATTGATTCGGGTGCTCAATTTGTTTTGCAGGGAAACTCCTCGGCCAATGCTGCTGTATTGATGGATGCCATTCAAAAACACAATGAGCGTGAACCGCAAAAGCGTGTTCTCTTTTTAAATTACGCCGCTGTCGATCCTGCGCTCACACAAGAAAAGTGCAATTTTTGGCACTTCAGATTTGATGCGCACGCAGACATGCGCATGGCAGCCCTGATGCAAGTGTTGAAGCAAGATACAAAATTGAAGTCGGTGTATTTGATTGGGCAAGATTACAGCTTTGGCCAATCCGTGTTGCGAGAAGCCAAACTGCAACTTGAAAAATTAAGACCAGACATTCAAATAGCAGGTGATGAATTGCACCCCATGGGCAGAGTCAAAGATTTTCTGCCGTATGCCGCCAAAATCAAAGCGTCCGGTGCCCAAGCCGTGATCACTGGCAATTGGGGGAATGACCTTAGCTTCTTGGTGAAGGCCGCCAAAGACGTCGGCTATGAAGGCAAGTTTTACACCTTCTATGGCAATGCTTTGGGTGCACCTGCCGCAATGGGCGATGCGGGTGTTGGCAAGGTCTTGGCTGTTGCCGAGTGGATGCCCAATGTACCCGGCGCTGAGAGTGCCAAGTTCTACCAATCGTTCAAGCAGCGTTTTGCAAAACCTTCAGAAGACTATTTGCACTTGCGAATGCAGCTCATGGTGGAGGCCTTGGCGCAATCAATCGAAAAGGCGGGTCAGACTGAGCCACTGGCGGTGGCCTTGCAACTTGAAAATGCGGAGGTGAGCATGGCGGGGCAACGCGGCAAGATGCGCGCCATGGACCACCAATTTCAGCAGCCAATGGTGGTGGCCATGATGGCCAAGCAAGGGGGCCCTGATGTGCCATTTGATGTGGAGGGCTCGGGTTATGGCTTCAAAGTCATTCGACAATTCAAGGCTCAAGAGTTAGAGCTGCCCTCTGTTTGCAAAATGAACCGTCCTCATTCTTAAGTCCTGATTCTGAAGTGCACATGAAAAAAGCCCAGAGTTAGCTGGGCTTTTTTGCAGGCGAAATGAAATTGATTAAGCGGGTCTGGCCAAGCCCAATTGTTCAATGAGTTTCTTTTCTTTGGGGAAGTTCTCGCGCGCATATTTGGTGTAATCCTCGGTGTTCATGTAAATCACCGACTGATCGTATTTTTCAAATGAGGCCAGCACTTTCGGGTCTTCCAAGGTGGCTTTGAAGGTGTCGTGCAGTTTCCGGGTGATGGCCGGGTCCATCCCCTTCGGCGCGCCTACGCCAAACGGTGAGTCGGACACCGTGTCGTATCCCAACTCGTTCAAGGTTGGAGCGTTGGGCCAGCGCTTGGTGCGCTTGCTACCGTATGTAGCCAGAAGGCGACAAGTTCCGGCTTCCACATGCGGGCCCCATCCTGTGGCGTCGCTGTGCGACATGATGTGGCCGCCTAAAATCGCCTGCATGCCTTCGGCATTGCCTTTGAAGGGTACGTGTTGTAATTTGATGCCAGCTTTCATTGCGAATTCTTCGACCGCCAGATGCGGCGTGGTGCCGTTGCCTGTAGAGCCATAAGTAAATTTTCCAGGGTTGGCCTTGGCGTAATCTACCAAGTCTTTGATGGACTTGATGGGTGAGTCAGACCGCACGACAATGCCAAAGGTGTAACCTGTCAGGCAGGCTACGTAGGTGAAGTCGGCCAACGGGTCGAACAGCGTTTTTTGCATATGCGGTATTCGGAGAATACCCATGGGTAGTTGTGAAAGTGTGTAGCCATCGGGCTTGGCGCTGACCAATTCATTGGGACCAAGCATGCCACCAGCACCGCCCTTGTTCTCAGTGATCACCGGGTTGTTCAAGATACGAGAAGCGCTTTCGGCAATTGCCCGCATCACGGCATCGGTGGAGCCACCTGCGGGCCATGGGCAAATGAGCTTAATGGGTCTTGAAGGGAAATTGCTTTGTGCCATGGCAGGCATTGCAATGCTGACGGCACCCGCCAAGCTGGCTTGAAGAACGTCGCGTCTGTTTAAATCAATTGTCATTTGAAAATCCAAAAATACTTGTTGACAGGATGGGTTGTGTGTTGAGCGAGCGCTGTTTATTCGGCTTTGGCGCCAGAATCTTTGACCACTTTGGCCCACTTCACAATTTCAGTTGCTTGGTATTTGGCCAATTCATCGGGGGATGAGAGAACAGCTTCTAGCCCTAATGTTTTCATACGCTCTGCCACTTCAGGCAATTTGAAAACACGCAACACTTCTGCATTCAATCTGTCAATGACAGGCTTGGGCGTGTTGGCAGGGGCAAACATGGCAAACCAGGTGATGGCTTCAAAGCCGGGCAATGTTTCAGCAACGGTGGGCACATCGGGCGCAGCGGCAGAGCGCTTGGCCGTAGTTTGCGCAATTGCCCGAATCTTGCCTTCTTTGGCCAAAGGCAAGGCAGAGGGCATGTTGTCAAACACCAATTGAACACTGCCGCCTAACAAGTCAGGTACGTAAAACTGACGACCTTTGTAGGGCACGTGCGTCATGCTGGTGCCAGTCAATGACTTGAACAATTCACCCGACATGTGAACCGAGGTGCCAATGCCTGGTGAGGCATAGGAGAGTTTGTTTGGATTGGCCTTCATGTAGGCAATGAGCTCGTTCACGGTTTTCACAGGCAAGTCGTTGTTGACCACCAGCAAATTGGGAGCGGAAGCAATGAGGGAGATCGGAGTGAAGTTCTTCACCATGTCGTAGGGCATTTTTTCGTACAACGCGCCATTGATGGAGTGTGTTCCTACGGTGCCCATGACCAGGGTGTAGCCATCGCCAGCCGACTTGGCCACCACGTCGCTGCCAATGTTGCCGCCTGCGCCGGGTTTGTTGTCGATCACAACGGGTTGACCCAACTGTGCTTTTTCGCTGAACAGACGTGCCAGGATGTCAGGTGCGCCGCCAGTGGGGAAGGTCACAACCAAACGAATGGGCTTGTTGGGGTAGGCCTGCGCCATGGCGCTAGAACTTGCGAGAAGTCCGAAGCCCATCGCAGTGGCCAAGCTGACCGCTCCGATGAGGCTGAGGCCAAAACGGCGGGTGGACTTTCCGAGGTGTTTAGAAAACTGCACAGCATGACTCCTGTTTGTGATTTTGTCGTTACACACTTTAGAGTGCAGACAAAAGCGGGGGGAGGGTGAAAACCCCTGTAAAGAGCGTAATTTGGCACCTATGCGTCAGTCTGGATCTAAGGAAGCGCTCCATCGGTCGTTCCACCCCACCTGCTTGGCTTTTTCTAAATCACGGCGATTTCTTTTGGTGGGGCGGCCCTGTTCAATGCTCAGGGCGGGTTCTCTGGACAGACGCTTTTGAACGCTGATTTTGTCTCTGAGTTCTAGGCTGTCATTCGTTTCTTCGTACAAAGCTTGCGCGGTTGGCGCAGGGCCCCGTTGGTCACTGATGGCTAAAACCTTGACTGTTCGGGTGATGTCGCCTTGTCTGGCTTTGACGGTGTCGCCCACTTTCACTTCTCTGGAGGCCTTGACCGTCTGGTCATTGACAGCAACGCGTCCTTTGCCAATTTCGTCTGTGGCCAGAGACCGGGTTTTGTAAAAACGGGCAGCCCAAAGCCATTTATCGATTCTGATTTTGTCCATATGAAGCTTATTTTGAAGTGAATTTGAAGCTTCCTGGCCGGCTGAGCACTGTTTTTTTAGCCAGTTAAACCCTAGGGGGTTCCCCAAGAGCAGGCCTGTGGTTATAATTCCAAAGCTTTGCCAAGCGGGAGACCGCCGCACAAGATCGCACGCAGCAGTTGATTCCAAACCGCTTGCGCAAGTTATAAAACATCGCCTCATTGGTCTAAGCTGCTTAGCTGCTTTGATTCAGAGACGAAAAAAAGGAAGAAAAAATGATTGCATCCTCTATCAAGGCTGAGGTCGTCAAGGCCAATGCTCGCGCTGCCAATGACACGGGTAGCCCCGAAGTCCAGGTGGCTTTGCTCACAGCTCGCATCAACGAGTTGACACCCCATTTCAAAACACACGCCAAAGACCATCACGGTCGCCGCGGTTTGTTGCGCATGGTTAGCCGTCGTCGTAAATTGTTGGACTACTTGCGGTCCAAAGACGCTAACCGCTACGTTGCTCTGATCGCCAAACTTGGTCTGCGCAAATAAGCGTATCGAAAGATGACAAGCGCCTGAGTTAGCCCGCTAGCTCAGGCGTTTTCTACTTTAAGTTTTCTAAAAAGACGTTTTCAGACCGAACCCGCGCTGTGTCATTCCATCAATCATTTGTGTTTCAACACAGATCATTCATGGAATGGCATCGAGTTCAGACTGTCAATATCTAGGCTTTTCAGTGCAGCCGTTTGCACTGTGATTTTCTGGAGTGAATCAACATGTCGATTTTCAACAAAGTGACAAAAACTTTTCAATGGGGCCAACACAAGGTCATCATGGAAACTGGCGAAATTGCTCGCCAAGCTTCCGGCGCCGTGCTGGTTAACATTGAAGACACCGTGGTCTTGGCCACAGTGGTGGCTTCTAAAATTTCCAAAGCAGGTCAAGACTTTTTCCCATTGACCGTGGACTACATTGAGAAAGCTTATGCAGCGGGCAAAATCCCTGGCAGCTTTTTCAAACGCGAAGCCAAGCCCAGCGAATTGGAAACACTCACCAGTCGCCTGATTGACCGTCCCATACGCCCTCTGTTTCCAGAAGGTTTCTACAACGATGTGCACGTGGTGGTTCACACCGTTTCTTTGAACCCTGAAGTCGATGCCGACATCGCGGCCCTCATTGCCGTTAGCGCCGCATTGTCTATTTCTGGCGTGCCTTTCAATGGCCCCATCGGCGCAGCGCGCGTGGGTTACATCAATGGCGAATACGTCTTGAACCCAGGACAAACACAACGCAAAGACAGCCAGATGGACCTGATTGTGGCGGGCACCGAAGCCGCTGTCTTGATGGTGGAATCGGAAGCTCAGCAGTTGTCAGAAGAAATCATGTTGGGTGCTGTGGTGTTTGGTCATGAGCAGGGCAACATTGCCGTGAATGCCATTCATGAATTGGTGCGCGATGCAGGCAAACCCGCTTGGGATTGGGCTGCCCCTGCCAAGGATGAAGCTTTGATTGCCAAAGTGAATGCGCATGCAGAAGAAAAACTGCGCACAGCTTATCAAATTCGCAACAAACAAAACCGCACACACGCTTGCCGCGAAACTTACGCCGCCACCATGGCTGCTTTGAAGGCTGAGGGCGTCGAGTTTGACAGCGTCAAAGTCGAAGGCATGTTGTTTGACATCGAAGCCAACATTGTGCGCAGCCAAATTTTGGCAGGCGAGCCCCGCATTGACGGCCGCGATACACGTACTGTTCGCCCCATTGAAATTCGCAACTCTGTGTTGCCACGCACACACGGCTCAAGCTTGTTCACACGCGGTGAAACACAAGCCTTGGTCATCGCCACTTTGGGCACAGAGCGCGATGCACAACGCATTGACGCATTGGCCGGTGAGTACGAAGACCGCTTCATGTTGCACTACAACATGCCTCCCTTTGCCACAGGCGAAGTGGGCCGCATGGGTTCTACAAAGCGTCGTGAAATTGGTCACGGCCGTTTGGCCAAGCGTGCTTTGGCCGCTGTGTTGCCTACCAAAGAAGAATTCCCTTACACCATGCGTGTAGTGTCTGAAATTACTGAATCCAATGGTTCTTCTTCCATGGCTTCTGTGTGCGGTGGCTGTTTGGCCCTCATGGACGCCGGTGTGCCCATGAAAGCCCACGTGGCCGGTATTGCCATGGGTCTGATTAAAGATGCCAGCCGCTTTGCGGTTTTGACCGACATCTTGGGCGACGAAGATCATTTGGGCGACATGGACTTTAAAGTGGCCGGAACCACCAACGGTGTCACAGCTTTGCAAATGGACATCAAAATCCAAGGCATTACCAAAGAGATCATGCAAGTGGCCTTGGCACAGGCCAAAGAAGCACGCATGCACATCTTGGGCAAGATGCAAGACGCCATGAGCGAAGCCAAAACAGAAGTGTCTAACTTTGCTCCCAAGCTGTTCACCATGAAGATCAATCCCGAGAAAATTCGCGATGTGATCGGTAAAGGCGGCGCTACCATCCGTGCGCTCACCGAAGAAACTGGCACCCAAATCAACATCAATGAAGACGGCACGATTACCATCGCGGCCACTGACGGTGCCAAGGCTGATGAGGCCAAGCGCCGCATTGAGCAAATCACCGCAGAAGTTGAAATCGGCAAGGTCTATGAAGGCCCAGTCACTAAGTTACTCGACTTCGGTGCTTTGATTAATTTGTTGCCTGGCAAAGATGGCTTGTTGCACATCAGTCAAATTGCACATGAGCGCGTTGAAAAAGTCTCTGACTATTTGCAAGAAGGTCAGATCGTCAAAGTCAAAGTGCTCGAGACCGACGAAAAAGGCCGCGTGAAGTTGTCCATGAAAGCCTTGATTGATCGTCCTGCTGCGCCTTCGCAGTCAGAGTGATTGAAAACAAAGCCTTGAAGCATTGACCATGAAGAAAAAGCTCATTGCGGGTAACTGGAAGATGAATGGCAGTTTGTCTGCCAACGTCTCTTTGTTGCAAGCGGTGTTGGACGGCAGCCAGGGCATGAATTGCCAGGCTGCTGTTTGTGTGCCTGCTGCCTATTTGGCGCAGGTTCAGTCAATGCTTTCAGGTCAATCTCTCATTGCCTTGGGTTCTCAAGATGTGTCTGCGCAAGAGGTGGGGGCCTACACGGGCGAAATCTCTGCGGGCATGTTGAAAGATTTTGCGGTGCGCTATGTCATCGTAGGTCATTCAGAGCGTCGCCAACACCATGCGGAATCGGATGTCACCGTGGCAGACAAAGCGCAGCGCGCCTTGTCTGCTGGCATCACTCCCATTGTGTGTGTGGGCGAAACTTTGGCCGATCGAGAAGCAGGGCTAACCGAAGAAGTCGTCAAGCGGCAACTGGCCGCTGTCATCCAAGTCAATGGTCATTGCATCAGCGAAATTGTGGTGGCTTATGAGCCCGTGTGGGCCATTGGCACAGGTCGCACAGCTTCTCCCGAACAAGCGCAAGAAGTGCACGCCGTGTTGCGTTCGCAACTGAAAGCGGCAACATCGCACTCAGACCGTATTTCTATTTTGTATGGTGGCAGTATGAATGCCGCCAACGCCGCGCAGTTGCTGGCGCAAACCGACATTGATGGTGGCTTAATTGGTGGCGCAGCCCTCAAAGCGGCCGATTTTTTGGCCATCATGGCTGCTGGTTCAACAACCGCCTAGAGCGGCCTGAACTTTTGACACAAGATATTTTGATTTGGAGCGAAGCATGAATGCAATGATCACCGTAATTTTGGCTGTACAGATGTTGTCGGCCTTGGCCATGATTGGATTGATCTTGGTGCAACATGGCAAAGGTGCTGACATGGGTGCGGCCTTTGGCAGTGGCAACTCTGGCAGCTTGTTTGGTGCAACTGGCGGGGCCAATTTCTTGTCGCGCACCACAGCAGTTCTGGCGGTTGTATTTTTTGTGACCACCTTAATGCTGGCTTACTTTGGCAATCTGCCTGCTTCTTCTTCAAACAGCGTGTTGGAAGGTAGTTCTGTTCTCGTGCCTACTTCTAAGCCAGCGCCTGTAGACAACAGCACGGCCTCGCAAATTCCTGGTAACACGCCTGTCACACCTGCTGCGCCTGCAATTTCAAAGTAAGAAATCTCGCGTGCATTAACTTCTTGATGCGCGACAGAAATTTCGGTGTTTACCCTGCAAGATTGCCCCTGTTTAGGGGTAAACTACGAGCTGTTCTAAGCGCCAATAATCCACTCGTGGATGCCTCATGCCATTGGAACAAATAACCGCCGTCGTGGTGAAATTGGTAGACACGCTATCTTGAGGGGGTAGTGGCGAAAGCTGTGCGAGTTCGAGTCTCGCCGACGGCACCAACACAGAGGCGCTGAATGTTTGCATTCGGCGTCTCCCCATTGATTTGAAGTTCATGATCAACCTCGACCAATACCTTCCTATCTTGTTGTTCATCTTGGTGGGTGTCGCCATTGGCGTCATTCCTCAGGTTCTGGGTTATATCCTCGGCCCCAATCGCCCAGACGCGGCCAAAAATTCTCCTTACGAATGCGGCTTCGAAGCTTTCGAAGATGCGCGCATGAAATTTGACGTTCGCTATTACTTGGTGGCGATCTTGTTCATTTTATTTGACCTTGAAATTGCGTTTCTCTTCCCATGGGCGGTGGCACTCAAAGAAGTGGGTGTCGCAGGTTTTGTAGGTGTCGTTATTTTCCTAAGCATTCTGGTCGTCGGTTTTGTTTACGAATGGAAAAAGGGCGCGCTTGATTGGGAGTAATTCCCAAATTGGCCCCTTGGAAAAATTTTGAATCGAATAGCTGCTTCAACAAGGATGTGAACAATGATTGAAGGCGTAATGAAAGAAGGCTTCATCACCACAAGTTACGACTCTGTGGTGAATTGGGCCAAAACGGGCTCTTTGTGGCCCATGACTTTTGGCTTGGCTTGTTGTGCTGTTGAAATGATGCATGCAGCCACAGCGCGTTATGACTTGGCTCGATTTGGTGCAGAAGTTTTCCGTGCCAGTCCCCGTCAAAGTGATTTGATGATTGTTGCCGGTACCCTGACCAACAAAATGGCGCCTGCTTTGCGCAAAGTTTATGACCAAATGTCAGAGCCTCGATGGGTTATTTCCATGGGCTCTTGTGCCAATGGTGGCGGTTATTACCACTACAGCTATTCCGTAGTTCGTGGGTGTGATCGCATTGTGCCGGTTGATGTGTATGTGCCGGGTTGCCCGCCAACTGCCGAAGCTTTGATCTACGGCATCATCCAGTTGCAGCAAAAAATTCGGCGTACCAACACCATCGCTCGGGTTTGAAAGAATCAACATGACTTTTTCTATTCACCCAGAGCAACTCCAGCAAAACCTCATACAAGTTTTGGGTGCGCAAGTTTCTGAAGTTTCAGTGGCTTTGAACGAAGTCACTGTCAAAGTGTCTTCCATCCATTATTTGAGCGTCATGCAAACATTGCGTGATTCGCCCGTTTGCAGTTTCGAGCAACTCATCGATCTGTGTGGCATGGACTACTCTACCTATGCCGATGTCGGCACTGAAGGCCCCCGTTTTGGGGTTGTCGTTCACTTGTTGTCAGTCAGCCTGAATCAGCGAGTCCGTGTCATGGTGCTTTGCCCCCATGATGACTTGCCGTTGGTTGACTCGGTCAATGCCTTGTGGAATTCAGCCAACTGGTACGAGCGTGAAGCCTTTGACCTGTATGGCATTGTGTTTGAGGGTCACCAAGATTTGCGCCGAATTCTCACCGACTACGGTTTCATTGGTCATCCTTTCAGAAAAGATTTCCCTGTCTCGGGCCATGTCGAAATGCGTTATGACGCTGAACGAGCTCGCGTCATTTACGAGCCTGTCTCTATTGAGCCCCGAGAAATCACGCCCCGGATCATCCGCGAAGAAAAATACGGAGGTCTGCACTAAGCGCTGAAGCGTTCGTGTCTATCAACATGGCAGAAATTAAAAACTACACACTGAACTTTGGTCCGCAGCATCCTGCGGCTCATGGTGTT
>ENA-ORCY01001364-ORCY01001364.1-marine-metagenome-genome-assembly--contig:-NODE-1364-length-11495-cov-2.748467_pt1 | contig 11495 bp, 6 predicted proteins | sample MGYA00248634_ERZ508507 | MGnify/ENA primary metagenome ERZ508507 (study PRJEB26178, sample SAMN06266269) | marine metagenome | isolation source: Columbia River Estuary | place: USA:Columbia River Estuary... | reverse complement strand
GTGGCAGCGATGGTTTCAGCGGTATTTCTGCCAATCCTGCAGTTGGATATTTTTCTGATTTGCTGGTGGCGCTCAATGGAAAAATTTTGCTGGCAGAATTTCCTGAACTCTGCGGTGCGGAGCAGGAGCTCATTGACAGGTGCGAAACAAAAGCAACAGCAGAGAAATTCATCAAACTGATGGATGAATACAGTGCCCAAGCCATTCAGGCAGGGTCTGGCTTTCACATGAATCCCTCACCAGGAAACATCCGCGATGGTCTGATTACTGATGCCATCAAAAGTGCTAGTTCCTCTCCCAATTTCATCAAGAATAATAAGGCTCCTCTCTGTGGCATTATTTAAAATATTAAAACCAGGTGAAATACCATCATACAAATTGTAAGTAATTTCAGGTCTTAGATAAAGAGTTTTAAATTTAGGATTCTCAAGATCACCTATAAACTTTACTTTTAGTGGTTTTAAATTACTGTTAGACTTAATATAGATCCAATTATTGTTTCGATTTGACTCAGGAATTGTTATATCAGGATTTATAGCAACATAGTCATAATCAAGTTTAGGAAGTTCTATTCCTTTATATTCTTCAAAAAATCTAGTTTCAATAATTGAATCGTTTTTTAAAAAGCCTACAGAGTGGGGGATTAAAATATTATTTTTCTCATAAACTTCTATCTCATTTTTATTAATTCTTTTAATCTTTAAATCTATTGATTGTCTTTTGCCAATATAATCCTGAACAAACCAAGTTAAGTCGACATTTGAGTAATTTATAAAGAGATTATTTAGTTCTTCTCTTGTTCTAAAAGTATTAACACTTCTAACTAGGTCTTTAAAATTCTTTTCTCCTATAATTTCTTCAATGTATATTAAACCTAGTCCAGAGTGATAAGGTGAAGCAATTTCTTCATTTATTCTAGTTAAATATTCACTTGATTGATCATCTATTTGATGAAGATTTAACCTTTGTATGTACTCAGAATAATTTAAAAACAAATCGTTAAAATCAATTTTAGATATTTCATAATTTTTTAGTAAACTAATCCCGGCTAGTTTACCTAAAAATTTCACATTTGGATAGAAATCATTAATATATTTATTTAAAAGAAAAATCTCTAAACCATTGTATATCCAGTGAGATTCTCTCTTATTTAAATTTATCTTTTGATTCAAATAATTAATTACAAATGATTTTAAAAATATTAGTTCTTCTAAAAATTCATCAGAAAAAGGACTTATAAAACTTGGTAATTCATTAAATCCATAAAAGGGGTTTGATTCGTAATCTATTCTAGGAACAAGAAGTTTATTATAATTATTATCATTAAAGTAATTAGTGATAAAGTTAATTACTCTATTAACTTTTATTTCCGAGTCTAGAGGTGAAGATATCTCGAATACATCAGTTTCTACTTCATATTTAAAATCCTCAAATTTTTTATAATCATCTTGAGTAAGTAGGTTAACTCTTACATCTTTTATTTGTGAACCTGAAAGGAAAACTGTCTTAATATTATCTGTTAATTCAGTTTTATCTTTGATTAGATTTGAAAATAAATAATAATCTTTATCAAAAGAAATTTTCAATTTATAACCTGACTTCTGTAATGATTGGTCGTCTAGATTTAAATTACTTTGACTATACCAATTAGAGTTAGAAATATTGGAGAATACTATTAACCAGTTCTTTAAATAAAAATTATCATTATCAAATCCATATCCAGTAAATTTAGAGTCAGGTAATTTTACCGTATAGTTTATTTCTAGTTCAATTGACTCTCCTGGTTTTAGTGACTTATTAAGGTGAACCTCAATGATATCCGATGTATTACTAGATCTTCTCCATGAATCAATGTAAACAGAATTAATAGTTTTAATTTTTGTTGATCCTCTTTGTTTTTTTTTCGCAAAAGAAAAGCTCCTTGAATATTCATCTGAAATTCTTTTTGCCAGATTAGTTCTATTATCAACGTATGAGTTTGACCAATCCTCAAGAATTATTTCTTTTAAAGAGATATCAGAAGTGTTCTTAAACTTCATAATTTGATTAATCTCAAGTGTTTTACTCTCAGAGTTTAGATTAGCATTAATATTATATGAGTTAATATTTTGAGCAAAAATATTAATTGGAAAAATTAATATTATTAATACGAAAAAGTTTAAAAAATTTTTCATTAACAAAATTCTTTAGAAAGATATTTTGCAGTATACCCTTTGTCGTTATTAACAATTTCTATTGGGCTTCCGCTGTCAATTAAATTACCACCATTCTTTCCCCCTTCAGGTCCTATATCTATAATGTAGTCAACTTGTTTTATAACATCTAAATTATGTTCTATAATAATTATTGTATTTCCTTTGTCTACCAATTGATTTAAAACATTAAGAAGAATTCTAATATCTTCAAAATGTAGTCCAGTAGTAGGCTCATCTAAGATATAAATTGTTTTACCAGTATCTTTTTTGGATAGTTCAGTTGCTAGTTTTATTCTTTGTGATTCTCCACCTGACAATGTTGTAGAAGATTGACCAAGTGTTATATAACCAAGTCCGACACTCTCAATAGCCTTTAACTTATTAGATATTTTAGGAATAGATGAAAAGAATTCTAATGATTTAGAAACGCTCATATCTAATATATCTGAAATGGATTTCCCTTTATATCTAACCTCAAGAGTTTCTCTGTTGAACCTTTTGCCATTACAAACTTCACATTCTACAAAAACATCTGGTAAGAAATTCATTTCAATCAATTTCATCCCACCACCTTTACAATTTTCACATCTTCCACCTGACACATTAAAGCTAAATCTTCCGGGTTTATAACCTCTTATTTTTGATTCAACAGTATCTGAAAACAACTTTCTTATTTCACTGTAAACTCCAGTATATGTTGCAGGATTACTTCTTGGAGTTTTACCTATTTGTTGTTGGTTAACTTCAACTACCTTATCAATATTTTCGATTCCTTCAATATTTTTAAATTCCAATGGAGATTTTACTGAATTATAAATTTTAGAATTTAAAATTGGATATAATGTTTCATTAATTAAGCTTGACTTACCACTGCCAGACACTCCTGTAACAGCAATCATTTTTCCAAGAGGGAAATCCACATTTATATTTTTTAAGTTATTTCCTTTACATCCAAACAACTTAATATAATCTCCGTTACCAGATCTAATATTTTTAGGTATTTCGATTTTTCTTATATCATTTAGGTAATCTGCAGTAATTGTTTTTGCTGTCTTAATTTTAGCAGGAGACCCTTCATATATAAGATCACCTCCATTAATACCAGCAAATGGACCTAAGTCAATTATATGATCAGAACTCATTATCATTTCTTTGTCATGTTCAACTACTATAACTGAATTTCCTGAGTCTCTTAGTTTTTTTAATGAATCTATTAATTTTAAATTATCTTTTTGATGAAGCCCAATACTTGGTTCATCTAGTATATAAAGTACACCTACTAATTGTGATCCAACTTGTGTCGCTAACCTAACTCGCTGGGCTTCTCCTCCTGATAATGATCTTGAAGATCTTGAAAGCGTTAAATACTCGAGACCTACATCAATTAAAAATTGAATTCTAATTAATATCTCTTTTGTTATTTCCTCAGATATTTTAATTTCTTTTTCAGACAAGTTATTATTTAAGTCCTTAAACCATTCCTTAAGTTCTGAGAGGTCCATTTCACTTAGTTCAAAAATATCTTTATTGTTTATTCTAAATGATCTTGATTCAACCTTTAACCTACTTCCTATACAAGATTTACATTTTTTCACATCAACAAATTGAAGGGCCCATCTTCTTAGGCTCTTTGATTCATTATTGTTTAATTGATCTTTTATAAAAGACTCTATTCCCATATAATCAATTTCATATTGTCTTTTTACTCCTAGATCTTTTGAATTTATAGTAAAACTCTTTTTACCCCCGTTAAGAATAAAATTCAGCCCATCTTTTGGTATTTTTTTTATTGGATCACTTAAAGAGAAACTATAGTATTTTGATATTAATTCAACTTGTTTATGAATCCATGAATTATCTTTTTTTCCTATTGGTAAAATCCCTCCATTATTGATTGAAATTGTATCATCTGGTATCAATTTTTTTAAATTAACTTCATGTTCTGTCCCTAATCCATTACATGTTTCACACATTCCTTTAGGTGAATTAAATGAAAAAGTGTTGGGTTCTGGTTTAGGATAAGAAATACCAGTTTCTGGACACATTAAATTTCTACTAAAATATTCTGGTTTTCCAGAGTCTGAATCTAATATAAAAATCGTATCATTTCCATACTTCATTGCAATTTTAATAGATTCTGATAATACTCTTTTTGATTCGAAATCATGTTTTACAGATAAATTATCTACAACAAGACTAATATCATGGGTTTTATACCTGTCAAGTTTCATACCTCTTTTAATATCAACAATATTGCCATCAACTATAACTTTAGAAAACCCTTGTTTTGTAAAATTCTCAAACAAGTCCCTGTAATGACCTTTTCTAGATCTAATAATCGGAGCTAGAATAATAATTCGCTGATTAATAAACTTTTCACATATTAATTTAATAATCTCTTCATCAGTATTTTTAACCATCTTTAAGTTAGATGAATGACTGTAAGCAACACCAATTCTTGCAAATAATAATCTAATAAAATCGTAAATATCAGTAACTGTTCCAACAGTAGATCTGGGATTCTTACTTGTAGTTTTTTGTTCTATTGCAATTACTGGAGATAAACCCTCAATTTTTTCAACATCTGGTCTTTCATAGTTTCCAACAAACTGTCTAATGTATGCTGAAAAAGTTTCCATGTATCTTCTTTGACCCTCAGCATGGATAGTATCAAATGCTAATGAAGATTTACCGCTACCTGATAAACCAGTAATAACAACAAGCTTCTCTCTAGGAATCTCTAAATCTAGATTTCTAAGATTATGAACTTTTGCGCCTTCAATTTGAATCGTATTATTCAAGTTTGGAATAGAATTTATTTTAAAACACTTCCATGATCATCTCCTCTAGGATCAGCTCCTATTGATACTTTACCATTTTCATCTATAAAAATTGCATCAACCTTTCCTATAGATGACCTAGCTGACATACCAGGTCCATCAACTTTAATTGGAAGTGATATAACTAAGTAGTTTTTAGATCGTAGAATTGAGTCTTTAACAGAGTCTATTCCACCTTCTTCAATAATTACAACATCTGGTAACCATTGATGATGGAATCGTGGAGCGTTAACTGCTTCTTGCATCGACATATTAAACTCATATATGTTAAGAATTATTTGAAATACAGATGTAATAATAGTAGAACCGCCAGGAGTTCCTACTATTAAAGATGGCTTATTATCCTTTAATACAATAGTTGGAGTCATAGAACTAAGCATTCGTTTATTAGCTTCTACAGAATTTGCTTCACTTCCTAATAAGCCAAAACTATTAGGATGTCCAGGTTTAGAACTAAAATCATCCATTTCGTTGTTTAAAAAGAACCCTCCTTTTTCAACAAACACTTTGGAGCCATAGTTTGTATTTAAAGTTGTTGTAACTGAAACAGAATTTCCATTACCATCTATTATAGAATAGTGTGTAGTTTGATCACTCTCTTCAGTAACTTTAACTTCACCGTGAGAAACTTCACTCGAAGTAGTTGCTTTTTCCCAAGAAAAGGATTCCATTCTCTTTTTAACATATTCGTCATCCATTAATTCATAAACTGGAAGTTTACTAAAATCAGGATCACCCATATAGAAACTTCTATCTGCATAAGCTCTTCTTTCAGCTTCTACCATTAGCTGAATAGATTCCACAGAATTATGTCCAAGCTTCTCTATATCATATCCTTCTATTGCTTTTAACAATTGACCTAGAAGAATTCCTCCACTTGAGGGTAGAGACATAGAGATTACTTCTAAACCTTTATATTCGAATTTGATAGGATCTCTCCATACTGAATTATAATTTTTTAAATCTTCCACTGTCATTATACCGCCGCTTTCTTGAACTTCATCAACAATCATTTTAGCAATATCTCCCTCATAAAAGGCTTTGGATCCATTTTTAGCAATCTTATCAAGTGTGATAGATAATTGTAAATTTTTTAAAGTATCACCTTGTTTATAGTTTTTTGAAAATAAAGATTCTTTACCGTTAACATTTATGAAATCTTGAAGTTTGTCTTTTAATGCATTTTCTTGTTTTTCTGTAACAACAAAACCATTTTTTGCTAGATCAATTGAAGGTTGAAAAAGATCTTGAATTGGAAGTGAACCAAACTTTGAATGTATCTCAAATATACCAGCTATTGATCCAGGAACTCCAACTGCAGCTCCTCCTAAAGTACTCATGCCTTCAATAACACCTCCATTCTCATCTAAGTACATATTCTTAAACGCATTTCCGGGTGCTTTTTCTCTAAAATCAAGTGATCCACTTTCTCCATTTGAAGTATGATAGACTACAAATCCACCACCTCCTATATTTCCAGCTATAGGATAAGTAACAGCTAGTGCTAGGTGAACTGCTACCATGGCATCAAAGGCATTACCACCTTTTTTCATGATTTCTATTCCTATATCAGAGGCTTCTTTTCTAGCTGAAACAACAGCAGGGTTATATCCTTTACTGCAGCTAAGGATTAAAAATGATAAAATAATGGGGATAAAATTCTTCATAATAAAATATCGTGTAATTTACAATTTATATATTTACATTTCATATGACTTTAATAAAAAATATATCAGGATTTAGAGGGACAATAGGGGGTGAGAATAATAATAATTTAACTCCAGTTGATATAGTAAGCTCTATAGCAGGATTCTCTAAATTAATTAAAGAAAATAATCCAAATAATAATCTTACTGTGATGACAGGTAGGGATGGAAGAAAATCTGGAGAAATGATTCAAAACATTGTAAACTCAGTTTTTTCTTCTATGGGGATAAACGTTATAGATGCTGGATTATCAACAACTCCAACTCTATGTTGGGGAGTATTAAATAATGATTCTGTTGCTGGATTAATGATAACAGCTAGTCATAATCCTCAAGAGTATAATGGTTTAAAATTTTTTAATTCTGAAGGTGAATTTTTATCTAAAGAAGATGTAACTAAAGTTATTGAATATTCAAAACTCAAAACATACGACTTTGCTCCTAACGCATCTCTTGGAACAATAAATAAATATGATCACTTAATAGATGATCATATTGAAGCTATAATCAATCTAGAAATTTTACCTCTAAAGAGAATAAAGGAACTTAATCTTTATGTAGTAGCAGATGCAATTAATTCTGGAGGAGCTATCGCTTTGCCTAAACTTTTAGAAAAGCTAAACATCAGGTATAAAATTATAAACTCTGAGATAGAAGGTGTTTTCAATCATACTCCTGAGCCTCTTGAAGAAAATTTAAAAGATCTTTCTCAAGAAATTATTAAGAATAATGCTGATTTCGGAATTGCTGTTGACCCAGATGTTGATCGTCTTGTTTTTTTTGATGAAAATGGAAAAATTCTAGGTGAAGAATATACTCAGGTTTTTTGCTCTGATTTTGTTTTATCTATAAACAATGGTGATACAGTTTCAACATTATCCTCTTCAAATGCGCTTAAAGATCTCACTAAATCTTACGGGTCAAAATATTATTTTACACCTGTTGGTGAGATGAATGTTGTAAAGAAAATGAAGGAAGTTAATTCTGTAGTAGGAGGAGAAGGTGGTGGCGGAATAATTTATCCAGAATTGCATTATGGAAGAGATGCCCTTGTTGGAGTTGCTCTCTTTCTTGGTCTACTTGTTAAAAAAGAATGTAAAATTTCTGATCTTAAGAATGATTATCCAGAGTACTTCATGAAAAAACTTAAAGTCTTATTAAAAGATGATAAAATAATAGACAAGATATTTCAAGATATTACAGTTAAATATTCTGATTTATCTCCAAACACAGATGATGGAGTTAGAATTGACTTCGAAGATGGATGGGTTCACATGAGAAAGTCTAATACAGAACCAATTGTTAGAATTTTTTCAGAGTCAAGTAATCAAAGTAAGGCTGATGATTTAGCATTAAAGATTCAAAAAGAGATATTGTCCCTAACTAATTAGGTGTTTAAACCTATTATGAGTCCAAAAATATTGAGAAGGATCTCTATATATTTGTTTTTCCAGTAAACTTAAAAACTGATCGGTAATACCATATTGAGTATTGTCTTTATTTAAAATCTCAATAAATTTTGTATTGTAAAAGCCTCTCTTTATTCTTGTTATATCAGCAAAAACAACTGATAGGTTATAATCTTTTGAAAATCTTTCAGCACCAGTAAAAATTGGAACTTTATGGCCTAGAAAATTGTTTATATAATACTTTCCAACTTTTCTAGGTGATTGGTCTGCAGCAAATCCAAATACATGATATTTATTAACATCTAGATTATTCATAAAATCATTAATATGATATCTTGATACAAGAAATGCTTTATGTTTTTTTCGTATTTTCTTGAATAATCTATCGAAGTATTTATTTGACATTGGAGTATAAATTCCATAGCCATTTCCTTTAGCACTATATCCAACAGAGAGTAGCCATTCAAAATTAGAGTAATGCCCACATATGAGAATTATATTTTTATTTTTTTCCTGAATTTTCTCTAACTCTTCAATATTATCATATCTATAGCGATTTTTCATCTGTGCTTCACTCATTCCATAGGCCTTTATGCTCTCAATACTAATGTCTGCAAAATGATTGTAAAATTTCTTTTCAATAGATTCAATCTCACTATTACTTTTGTTGGGAAAAGCCAGATTTAAATTCTTTTTAACAGTTTTTAATCGATACTTAAAAACCTTATGAAGTAGGAAGGATAGAATATCGGAAACCTTGTAAACTATACCAAAGGGAAGTATTGATATGAATTTAATTAATGGATATGTGAATAAATAGGTTAATAAATGCAATTATCAGTCGTTTTGTGATAATGCAAATTTAATTTTTTCTTCGAGATCATTACCTCTTAAGTTTTTTCCTATCACGACACCATTTTTGTCAACTAGATAAGATTGAGGTATAGCTCTTATACTATATTTTCTTGCTATAGGGTCATTCCAAAAATCAAGATTTGAAATATGTATCCAAGGTAAATTATCATCTTCTATTGCTTTTAACCATTGATCTTTAGTTCTATCTAGGGAAACACCAACAATTTGAAGACCATCATCTTTATATTTTTTGTGCATTCTAACTAGGTTAGGGTTTTCAATACGGCATGGTCTACACCATGCTGCCCAAAAATCAAGAAGAGTTACCTTTCCTAATACTTGACTAAATGTAACATTTGTGCCATCAACTGAGGGACCTGTAAAATCTGGAGCAGTTTCACCAATTTCTATTGGATCTGAGTATTGATTTAGAAGGTCTGCAATATTTTTACCCACATCACTTACTTTAATTCTATTAGATAGACTTTCATAGATATCGATAATAGAGTCTTTATTTACTTTGTTTTCAACCATAAAAACTTCAAGAAGAAGTGCTGACATATAAGAATCAAGGTTATCTGTTATGAAGTCCCACTCATATAATAGTACTTCCTGTTCCTTTCTGTTATAGTCCTTTTCTAATTTCATAGCAGTTTCAACATCACCATTCATAACAGCATCTTGAGCAGCAAATGAAATACTGTTCATATTTTCAACTAAAGTCTTTGTTTCTGATTTATATTTAATAAAATCATCATTAGATTTTGTTCCATAAACCTGTGACTTGGATATGCTGTCTTTAAATAAATCAGCATTTATAAGCCCATTTTCTAAAATCGTTAAAACATATCCACCAACTCCTTCAACCTGCATGTAGCTAATTTGAGGTGTAGCAGACATTCCTTTAAAACTAAATTGATTAGATTTTACAGTAGTAGAATCCTTGATAAAAGGTTGATTATTTTGGTCTGCTTGAAGAATATAAACTTTAGTGTCATCAGCAATATCAATATTACCATTAAGAGTAAAACTATTATCATTATCACATGATAATAACATCATACTAAATACTAAAGCTAATTTTTTGAGCATTATTTTTTATTTACACAGCAAATTTAGTTTTTTATATTTAATATCTTTAGTTAACTTTTTGTTAAGGTCAAATGCCAATAAACAGTATAATTAGCTTATTTAAAGAAGTTCTTGATAATTCATCAATTCTACTAGGTGAAGATCTAAAGTCTAGATTTTATCATATCTGGAAAACAGATATTTCTCTAGAATCTTTGTGTTTATTATTACCAAGATCTTCTGAAGAAGTATCTGCTGTGGTAAAAATATGTAATGATAATAATCAAGAAATTGTTATACATGGAGGTTTAACAAATCTTGTGGGCTCTACCATTTCAACTAAAACTCAGGTTGTAGTATCACTTGAAAAGATGAATAAAATAATCGAGATTGATGAAAAAGGAAAAACTATTACTTGTGAATCAGGTGTTATAATAGAGGATATTATTAATGTAGTTAAAGATAAAGACCTTCTATTGCCACTTAATTTTGGGGCAAGAGGCTCAGCTCAAATAGGGGGAGCAGTATCTACTAATGCAGGTGGGTTAAGGGTTTTTAAATATGGTATGACTAGAAATTTAGTTTTGGGTATTGAAGCAGTTCTTCCTGATGGAACCGTTATATCTTCATTAAAAAAATTAATGAAAGATAATTCTGGTTATGATTTAAAGCAGCTATTTATTGGATCTGAAGGAACTTTAGGAATCGTAACTAAAGTTGTACTTAGATTATATAGATTGCCTAAAACAAGGTTTACTTCTTTAGCAGTTACTAATAATTATCAAAATGTATTAAATCTCCTTAAAATCATGGAAGATAGAATCTCTTCAAACCTAACAGGATATGAGTTATTGTGGAATGATACTTACAAACAAATGGTAGGAGATAAAACTTTATATAACAAGTATTTGCCAGATAATTATAAATATTATGTTTTTATTGAATATATGGGTGGTGATTTTGAAAATGATTATACTCATTTTGAAAGTGTAATTCTAGATTGTATTGATAAGAGGGTTATTGATGACGCTGTAATTGGTAAAGATGATAAGGAACAAGTAAATATCTGGGGTATTAGAGAAGATGTTGCAGTGTTAGCAGATGAAAGAGATTTTGATCAACAATTTGATATTAGTATACCAGTTCCTCTAATTGGAGAAGTTATAGATAAGATTTCTTTGGAACTTAAAGATTGTAAAGGTGTCAAAACAATTTTTCCATTTGGACATGTAGCAGATGGAAATATTCATTTTATTATTGGGAAAGACTCTGATGACGATGATTTGAAATCAAAAATAAATGATATAATATATGATAATACACAGCTGGTAGCTGGTTCGATATCTGCAGAACATGGAATTGGTTTAGACAAGAAGAAGTATTTAATAAAAAGTAGAAGTGAAGATGAAATTGAACTTA
>ENA-ORCY01001358-ORCY01001358.1-marine-metagenome-genome-assembly--contig:-NODE-1358-length-11525-cov-3.169462_pt1 | contig 11525 bp, 10 predicted proteins | sample MGYA00248634_ERZ508507 | MGnify/ENA primary metagenome ERZ508507 (study PRJEB26178, sample SAMN06266269) | marine metagenome | isolation source: Columbia River Estuary | place: USA:Columbia River... | reverse complement strand
TTTGGGAATATAGTTGGAAGTATATGATTGATCACAAGTATGGTGCTTGGTTTCGAATTCTAGATTCAAATAATAACAAATATGATGATCTTAAAAGTCCTGCAGGAAAAGTTGACTACCATACTATGGGAGCCTGCTATGAGGTTTTAAATGTTTTATAGTTAGTTATCTTTTGATTGGAATTGTGGAATTTTAATGAAGAATAGCCGAGGCCAAAGCCCAGAACATATTGTTGATCATTGGGTTGAGCATTTTAATAATGGAAATCTAGAATGCATTCTGGATATGTATCATGAAGGTGCTACTTTATTGCCAACTTTTTTGCCAAACCTTCTATCTACTCCAGAACAAATAGAGGACTATTTTGTTAGAACTATAGAAGGTCAAGCTTCGGTAGAAATTGATGATAGTCAAACTATCATTAAGAAATTATCAGAAAATATGTATTTGATGACTGGCGTTTTCATTTTCTGTCTTAAAAAAAAGAGTAATACAAAATACTTGTCTTGGTTTACTTTTTTGATTGATTTGTCAGTTGATTCTCCAATTAGGCACCATCACTCTTCTAGAGTGCCATTTGAGTTCGCCCTAGGTCGCTAAACTCCTTAACAATATTATAGAAATATTAATTTTTTGTTACTTCTTTAACGATTAGATTCAATTTGTAATCCTTTGTAACAAATCAGTACATTTTGACAAATACCCGCTAATACACTAACTCTTAATTCTGCTCAATGGTGTGCAGAGTTTGTTTTATTAAAATTACTTCAATGGAGAAAATAATTATGAAGAAAACAATGAAAATATCAACGCTAGCGGCCACAGCGCTTCTAGCAACTACAACATCGGTAAGTGCTGGTGATGTAGAAGTTCTACACTGGTGGACTAGCGGAGGCGAAGCTGCAAGTGTAAATTACTTAAAAGATAAGTTAAGTGACGCTGGAGTTGGATGGACTGACTTTGCTGTTGCTGGTGGTGGTGGTGAAAATGCGATGACTGTATTAAAGTCAAGAGCAATTTCAGGAAACCCTCCTACAGCTGCACAGATCAAAGGCCCTTCAATCCAAGAATGGGGTGACCTAGGGTTTTTAGCTGACATCGATGGTGTTGCTACAGAAAACAACTGGGATGATCTATTACCTGCAGTTGTTTCTGACGTAATGAAGCATAACGGTAAATACGTTGCTGCTCCAGTAAACGTTCACAGAGTAAACTGGATGTGGTCTAACCCTGAAGTATTTCGTGCTGCAGGCGCTACAATTCCAACAACTTGGGATGATTTCATGGTTCAAGCCAAGAAACTTCAAGACGCTGGTTACGTAGCACTAGCTCACGGTGGTCAGCCATGGCAAGATGCAACTGTATTTGAAGCAGTGGTTCTTGGTGTTGGTGGTGCAGACTACTACAACAAAGCATTCGTAGAGATGGACATGGACGCACTTAACAGTGCTACTACAGTAGAAGTTTTTGAAACTTTCGGAAACTTACGTCAGTTTATTGACTCTAATGCACCAGGACGTGACTGGAACGTTGCGACTTCAATGGTTATTGAAGGTAAAGCTGGTATGCAAATCATGGGTGACTGGGCAAAAGGTGAATTCAAAGTTGCTGGAAAGAACGTAGGTACAGATTACACTTGTACTGCTGCTCCTGGAACTTCAGGTGCTCACACGTTCAACATTGACTCATTTGCTTTCTTTGCACAAGGAACAACAGCTGGAACTGGAGCTCAAAACATTATGGCTGCAGAAATCCTAGGTACTGACTTTCAGACAGTATTCAACCTAAACAAAGGATCAATTCCTGCACGTCTAGGCGTTTCAAGATCTGAGTTTGATTCATGTGCTCATGACTCAATGGACGCTTTTGTTTCCGCTTCTACAAGTGGTGGCCTAGTACCGAGCTTTGCTCACGGTATGGCGTTACCTTCAGCAGTAGCTGGAGCGGTCGTTGATTCAGCTACTAACTTCTTTAACTCTGACCAGAGTGCTGAAGATGGTGCTGCTCAGCTTGTAGCTTCAATGGCTGCAGCAATGTAAGAGTAAGTCAGTATAAGCAAGTACTTTAACATTCCTCCTTTTTGTTAATGTGCTTGCTATACGCTTAGGGCGCCTAATATAGGCGCCCTAATTCTATTAAATCATAATAAAATTAGAATCACTGTGCTCAATTTTTTAGAAAAAAACCTGCCAAAAATAGTTTTAGCACCAACAACAATCGTGATGATTGTTTGTATGTATGGATTCATTATTTGGACTGGCTTACTCTCTTTAACTAAAAGTAGAATGATGCCTCAATGGGACTTTGTAGGTCTCGATCAATATGCTAGACTTTTTAATAACCCACGATGGGATGTGGCAGTTGATAACCTATTAATATTTTTAATTCTCTTTATTATTATTGCGCTTATATTAGGACTTTTATTAGCAATATTTCTAGACCAAAAAATTCGCGTTGAAGGTGCAATTAGAACAATTTATTTATATCCAATGGCAATCTCATTCATTGTCACAGGTACAGCCTGGAAGTGGATCCTAAATCCTGGGTTAGGCATTGAAAAGCTGATGCGTGATTGGGGCTTTGCTAGCTTTGAGTTTCGATGGCTGGTTGAACAAGACATGGCTATCTATACGATAGTTATTGCCGCCGTATGGCAGTCAAGCGGCTTTGTAATGGCGCTTTTTTTAGCAGGCTTAAGGGGTGTTGATGACAACCTTACAAAAGCTGCAAAAATTGATGGCGCTTCAACGCCTCGTCTTTATTGGCATATTATATTGCCGTTAATGAGGCCTGTTTTCTTTAGTGCAATTGTTATTTTGACTCATATAGCTATTAAAAGTTTTGATTTAGTTCAAGCTTTGACTGGTGGAGGTCCGGGATACGCTTCAGATCTTCCAGCAAACTTCATGTATACCTATTCATTTAATCGCTCCCAAATTGGTGTCGGTGCTGCAAGTGCCATGATCATGTTATTTGGTGTATTGGCCGTTTTAATTCCCTATTTGTATTCAGAATTGCGTGAGAAAAAATGATGAATAACTATAAATTATCAAATTTTAATTTTGGACGTGCTTTTATTTATTTAATTCTGATCTTCTTTGCACTTATATATTTAGCTCCTTTGTACGTTATGTTTACGACATCTCTCAAAGATATAGAAGAAATACGAAGTGGAAACTTGATGGCACTGCCACTCGATCCAACGCTTTATGCCTGGAAGAAGGCATGGTCATCTGCCTGCACTGGTAGTGAGTGCCAGGGCCTAGCCCCATATTTTTGGAATAGCGTTCGAATTGTTGTTCCAGCGGTCATTATTTCGACGGTTGTGGGTGCTTTTAATGGCTACGCTCTAGCTAAGTGGAAGTTTAAAGGAAGTGAGCTGTTGTTTGGAGCACTGCTATTTGGTTGCTTTATTCCCTTCCAAGTGATTCTTCTTCCGATGGCTAAGCTTCTAGGAGAGTTAGGTTTGGCGAATACCGTAACAGGCTTGGTATTGGTCCATGTGATATATGGAGTCGCCTTTACAACGCTTTTCTTTAGAAACTATTACGTTGGCATTCCAACTGAATTAGTGAAGGCAGCAAAGCTGGATGGGGCTGGTTTTTTAAGTATCTTTCGACACATATTTATTCCTTTGTCCACGCCAATTTTTGTGGTCACCATTATCTGGCAGTTTACACAGATTTGGAATGACTTCCTTTTTGGTGTTGTTTACTCTGGCTCTGGAACTCAGCCAATAACAGTAGCTCTTAATAATCTAGTTAATACGTCTGTTGGTGGCAAAGAATATAACGTTGATATGGCTGCTGCAATTATCGCTGCTATGCCAACTCTGGTTGTTTATGTCATTGCAGGCAAGTACTTTGTTAAAGGCCTAACTGCTGGCGCAGTAAAAGGATAAGTAAACTATCAATATCTATTTGAAATAATTAATAAATACAGGATAAAAAAATGGGAAGTATAAGCCTTAATGGAATTAAAAAATCTTTTGGAGAAACAGAAGTACTTAAGGACATCAATTTGGACATTAAAGATGGAGAATTTTTAATACTTATTGGCCCATCAGGTTGTGGTAAATCAACATTAATGAACTTAATTGCCGGTCTTGAGGATTTGACTGGGGGTGAAATTGTCATCGATGGTAAGGACGTATCAGAAGAATCTCCTAAGGACCGTGATATTGCTATGGTTTTTCAGTCTTATGCTTTGTACCCAACAATGAACGTTGCAAGGAATATTTGCTTTGGTCTAGAGATGAGCAAGATGCCAAAAGAAGAGCAGGAGGTTATTCTTAAAAAAGTCTCCACTCTTCTTCAAATTGATCACTTATTAGATAGAAAGCCAGGCCAGCTATCAGGCGGTCAAAGACAAAGAGTCGCAATGGGAAGGGCATTAGCAAGATCACCAAAGGTCTTTCTATTTGATGAACCCCTATCAAATCTAGATGCGAAACTTAGAGTTGAGATGCGTACAGAGATAAAAAAATTACATAAGCGTATCGCAACAACTATTGTCTATGTTACTCATGATCAAATCGAAGCGATGACGCTTGCTGATAGGATCGCAGTTCTTAAAGACGGGGAATTGCAGCAAGTAGGAACTCCTTATGAAATTTACAACGATCCAGTAAGCCACTTTGTGGCTGACTTTATGGGTTCACCGGGGATGAATTTTATTGAGTGCATCGTTAAAGATGAAAACTTAATTATTGAAAGTGGTGGTCAGAAATATGAATTATCTATTCCTTGTAAAGAGGCTATTAATAATTCAAAATTAGATGTTGTCATGCTAGGAATTAGGCCTGAAATGCTTACTGAAATTCAGCCTTCTGCTGCAAAAAATGCTTACATTCATCAGATCAAGTTTGATGTAGATGTATTAGAGCCAATGGGCGCAGATACGATCGCTATAGGTCAGTGGAACGATAACGAGGTTATGGCCAGACTCAGCCCTGAATCTGGAAACATTGCTGGCAAAGGATTTGATTTACAGGTTGACACGAGTAAGGCAATTTTATTCGATCCGAATTCAGGTCTAAGAATCAAATAATTATTGATACAATACCTGTATGAGTGAATCTTTCACAAAATCAGGATTATCAATACCTGCTTTGGGTCTGGGAACATGGGACTTGCAAGGCGATAGCTGCATCAACATTGTTCAGGAAGCTCTTGAAATTGGTTATCGTCATATTGATGGCGCTTCAATGTATGAAAACGAAATTGAAGTTGGAAAAGGTATTATTAATTCAAATGTAGATCGAGAAGACATTTTTGTAACTACAAAAATTAATACAACAAGCTGGACCCCTTCACAGGGAAATGGCTCCCCTCTAAAGAACAAAGATATTGCTAAGCACTTTGAGAAAAGTCTTAAAGATTTGCAAACTGAATATGTTGATCTGCTTCTTATTCATTGGCCTAAGTTTGAAACTAATTTAGGGGATATATTAGAAATTTTGTATGATCTTAAGGATGCAAAAAAAGTCAAAGAGGTCGGTGTTGCTAACTTTAACTCTAACCTTTTAAATGAGTGTATTGATCTTGGCTTTAAAGATATCTTTTGCAATCAAGTTGAATATCATCCTTTTTTATCCCAAGCCAAATTATTAGAGGTCATGCAGGACTTAGAAATGATACCTGTCGCCTATTGTCCAATCTGCAGAGGTGATGTTGCCCGGCATGATGTAATTGTTGATTTGGCTGAAAAGTACTCAAAAACGCCTGCTCAAATTGCACTCAGATGGATATATCAACAAAATGCTGTGTCGATTCCTAAAACGGCTAATTCTTATAGGCTTCGAGAAAATATTGATATTTTTGACTTCGAGATAGAATATAAAGATATGCTTACAATATATAGCCTCGCAAGAAACCAGCGTCTAGTCCCTAATCTTGAGATTAATGAGTTACAGTATCCTTTTGATTAAACTTAATTTAAATTTAGAATGCTTTGTCTTTCGATAAGCTCAACTTCAAAATTGTAATCAACTTCTAGTGCCGCTCCATAGCATAAATTAATTAATTTTCTTGCGGCTGAGATTGCCATTTTTTGAACAGGCACGTTGATTGTAGTTAGAGGTGGAGTGGTATACGAGGAAATATTCATATTATCGTATCCTAGAACTGAGATGTCATTTGGGATATTTACCCCGTTGCTTGACAATGCTGAGATTGCTGACATAGCAGATTGATCATTTGCACAGAACAGGGCAGTAAATGATGGTTTCTGATTAAGTAAATATTTAGCACCCTCAAACCCTTTTTTAAAGGTGTAATCACCACGATAAATAAGATTATCATGAATAAAGACATTGTTGTCTTTAAGAGCGTCAATAAATCCATTGTGCCTTTCATTGGCATCAGTAGTATCAAACCATCCGGTAATTAATGCAATATCTTTATGACCATTTTTAATTAGATACTCACCAGCAATGTAGCCTGCTTTATAGTGATCAAAAGTGAAGGACTTATCCTTCATGGCATCAACCTTATTGTTAAGCAGAACAATATTTGGGAATTCTTTTTCTAGTTGTAGGATATCAAAATCTGGCATGTCAGAGCCCCAAATTATGAGGCCATCACACCCCTTATTGACAAGGTTATCTATTGATAATCGTGAAGCATTTGGATGGTTAGTTGAGTTTCTTTCTCCATCTGTTGTAATTAGACTCACATCAAATGGTTGAAGTTCACGCTCAATTTTTGTAAGCGTTGCTCTGCTCATTTCTCCAGAACTTTTGGTACCCCATAAGCCAATCGTATTATATCTTTTAGATGAGAGGGACTGAGCAGAACTATTAGGAATGAATTTAAGTGCAGCCATCGCACTATTCACTTTGTTTCGTGTTTTTTGGGAGACAGAGCCTTTTCCAGAAATAACTCTGGAAACAGTTCCAATTCCAACATCTGCTAATTTTGCAACATCTCTAATAGTAGCCATATAATCAAAATAAATAGTTCAAAATATCCTATAAAGCCTATTATATAGACATTTAAAATTTTTTATAAGCCATAATTACTTGATTATTATTGTAACAATTTGACACACTTTGTCACATTTAAATTTTAATTTTTTATTTATAATTGGAAACGGTTCCATAATATAAATGTTGTGGAGTTTTTGTTTATATATTTTCTAGGAGAGAAATATGAGAAAAATGTTGAAGAGTTCAACGCTAGTTGCAGCTGCCATCTTAACGGGTGCGGTCAATGTTGCATCAGCGACTGAATTAGAAGTCACACACTGGTGGACATCTGGTGGTGAGGCAAATGCTGTTGGTGAACTTGCTAAAGCTTTTGATGCTACTGGACATACATGGGTAGATGGAGCGATAGCGGGATCAGGTGGTGTTGCTAGACCAATTATCATTAGTAGAATTATTGGTGGTGAGCCTATGGGTGCTACTCAGCTTAACCACGGTCGTCAGGCTGAAGAGTTAATTGAGGCCGGTCTGCTTTTAGATCTAACTGATGTTGCTGAGGCAGAAGGCTGGAAGGATGTTATTTATCCAAGTAATCTTCTTGAAGCATGTACTGTTGACGGAAGAGTCTATTGTGCTCCAGTTAACATTCACTCAGCTCAGTGGTTGTGGTTAAGTCATGATGCTTATGAAAGCTCAGGTGTTGCTGTCCCGAGTAACTGGGATGAGTTTGTAGCAGCTGGTCCGGCACTTCGTGCTAATGGAATTGTTCCACTAGCCCAAGGTCAACAAGGTTGGCAAACAGGTTTAACTTTTGGTGTATTAGCTACAGCTCTAGTTAGTGAGGATGCTTGGTATGCTGTAAACCGCGACAAAGATTCAAAAGTTGCTGGTGGTGCAGAATATGCCCGAGTTTGGAATGCGTTTGATGATGCCCGTAAAATGGCAATTGGATCAAATGTTGGTGACTGGAACCTAGCTACGAATCTTGTTATTACTGGTAAAGCAGGTGGACAGATTCACGGTGACTGGGCTCAAGGTGAATTTAGTGTTGCTGGCTCTGTTGCAGGAACTGATTATTCATGCCTACCTGGTTTAGGAGAGCGTGCAATCTTAGATACTGGAGGAGATGCGTTTTATTTCCCAGTTCAGGATGATGCAGATGTTGAAGCGGCTCAAAAAGAGTTAGCTGCACTTCTAGTTTCTCCTGCGGTTCAGGTGGCGTTTAACCTTAAGAAGGGTTCGTTACCAATTCGTGGAGATATCGATATGTCAACTGCGAATGATTGTATGCAGAAAGGTCTAAAGATTCTTGCAGGCGGAAATGTTGTGCCTTCAGGTGATATTCTACTTTCAGCTGATACTAATAATCAGGTTAATGAACTTATGAACACTTTTTGGAGTGATTTGTATATGAGCCCTGCAGATGCACAGGCTAAATATGCTAAGATCATTGCAAGCGCTGATTAAGCATTAATCAATAAGACTGCCGAGCATAAAATTAGGGCTCGGCAGTTTTTTAAATGGTAACTCCTAGTTTCGATTTGCTTCACTTCTTTAGATTAAAATAGTGCTTATGTTAAACAAAGCTCAACTTGAAAGAATATTTGTTGCTTCAATTATGTTGGCCTTTGTATCTTTAGTAATAGCAACAGTTGGGATTAAATCTCAACTATTTCAAAATTTTCAATTCTTTTTTTTATTTTTAGCCTCTATTTTTGCTCTAATAATTGGTCTTCAATCTAAGACTATTAAATTGATTTCAAATAGACTTCAAAAGCAAATTATTGGCTGGCTTATTTCTGCTGTATTCTCCTCATTCGTTTGGAGTTTTGCTCAGAAAGATGTTCAGCTAATTCTTCCAGCACTTAAAGGTTATCGAAAAGCGTGGAATACGCTTGAGCCATTTGCTGTATTCGCAACTATTACTTTTATATTGTTTGCTATTGTTCTTCTCATTATTGGGGCAAGAGACTCTAAGATGGACCGTCCAGGCTTTATTGAGCGATCTCTGGTTTATAACTTATCAAGCAAAATTGCAGCATTACCAATGATTTTTACAGCGGTTGGTGTCTTCATTATTGCAACTTTGTGGACTGTTTATCATTCTTTCACAAATAGTAGAATGCTTCCAAAGAGTGAGTTTATTGGTCTTGCTCAATATGAAAGACTCTGGAATTCAGATCGATGGTATATGTCAATTGAAAATCTAGCTATTTATGGTGCCTGCTCATTAATATTTTCTCTTTTTATTGGCTTTATGTTGGCCGCTTTGCTTGATCAAAAAACAAGATTTGAAAATACATTTAGAACCATTTTTTTATATCCATTTGCACTTAGCTTTATTGTGACAGGCCTTGTTTGGCAATGGATCTTGAATCCAGAATATGGCGTAGAAAAAATAGTAAGATCAATTGGATTTGAATCATTTGTTTTCAATCCTCTTTACAATATTGACATTGTTATTTATGGGATTCTTGCAGCTGGTCTCTGGCAAGGTACAGGCTTTATTATGTGTCTCATGCTTGCAGGTCTTAGAGGTATAGATCAAGAAATATGGAAGGCTGCCCGTATTGATGGAATTCCTATGTGGAAAACTTATATCCAGGTTGTTATTCCTATGATGCGGCCAGTTTTTATTACGACCCTGGTTATTATTGCAGCAGGAATTATCAAAGTTTATGATCTTGTTGTTGCACAAACTTCAGGAGGCCCTGGAATATCTTCAGAGGTTCCTGCAAAGTATGTATATGACTATATGTTCAGTGCACAGAACCTTGGTCAAGGATTCGCGGCATCAACAATGATGCTGGTTTCAGTTCTTATTGTTTTGATTCCCTTTGCATACCTAGAGTTTGGGAGGCGTAAGCATGGCTAAATCTAAAAAAAATCTTTACGAAGCTGAGCCGAGAGGTCCCAAGCCACGAAAGATCTTGAGTCGACGTAATATCATTCTTTATGGAACACTTTTGATAGTTGCAATATATTATTTGATACCTCTCTATGTGATGATTGTAACCTCTCTCAAGGGTATGCCTGAAATTCGATTGGGGAATATTTTTTCACCACCTATTGAAGTAACATTTGAGCCATGGATTAAAGCTTGGTCGCAAGCTTGTACCGGCCTCAATTGTGACGGCTTATCGAGAGGCTTCTGGAACTCAGTCAAGATAACACTACCTTCAGTGATTGTTTCAATAGCGATTGCATCAGTCAACGGTTATGCTCTGGCAAATTGGCGCTTTAAAGGCGCTAATTTGTTTTTTACAATTTTGATATTTGGAGCCTTTATTCCTTATCAAATTATGATTTATCCTCTTGTCATCTTATTGAGAGATCTTGGAATTTATACTAAGCTTCCAGGGCTAATTCTAATTCACTCGATTTTTGGTATGCCGATTCTAACTTTGCTCTTTCGTAACTATTTTACAACGATACCAGAAGAGCTCTTTAAGGCGGCAAGGGTTGATGGTGCAGGATTTTGGGGAATTTACTTTCGCGTTATGATGCCAATGTCTCTCCCAATTTTTGTAGTCGCAATTATTTTGCAGGTTACTGGCATTTGGAATGATTTTTTATTTGGAGTGATTTATACGAAACCTGATACTTATCCAATGACAGTTCAGCTAAATAATATTGTGAATTCAGTTCAAGGAGTCAAAGAATACAACGTTAATATGGCCGCAACCTTGCTTACAGGTCTTGTTCCTTTGGCAATTTATTTTATTTCAGGAAGGCTCTTTGTAAGAGGGATTGCTGCAGGCGCGGTTAAAGGATAAAAAAAGGATAATAGTTTTATGAATAGTATTGAAATTAAAGACCTCTCCCTTAATTTTGGGGATGTAAAAGTTCTAAAAGATTTAAATTTAGCTGTTAAAAAAGGTGAATTTTTAGTGCTATTAGGAGCTTCTGGCTGTGGTAAATCAACATTACTGAATTGTATTGCAGGATTATTAGACGTTACAGATGGCCAAGTTTTTATTAATGACCAAAACGTAACATGGTTTGAGCCCTCTGAAAGGGGAATTGGAATGGTGTTTCAGTCCTATGCACTCTACCCTCAAATGTCAGTTGAGGGAAACCTTTCTTTTAGCTTGAAGAATGCTAAGCTGTCCAAAGATGAGATTCAAGATCGCGTTAAAAATGCATCCGAAATATTACAAATCGAAGATCTTTTAACTAGAAAGCCAGCTGCACTCTCTGGAGGGCAGCGCCAAAGGGTCGCCATTGGAAGGGCACTGGTTAGAGATGTCGAGGTTTTTTTATTTGATGAGCCTTTGTCTAACTTGGATGCAAAGCTAAGAACTGAGCTCAGAGTTGAAATTAAAAGGCTCCATCACAAGCTTCAGAATACGATGATTTATGTTACTCATGATCAGATTGAAGCTATGACATTAGCAAACAGAATTGCTATTATGAGAGAAGGCTTGATTCTTCAACTAGATGACCCTAAAACAATTTACAACTTTCCAGTCAATAAATATGTAGCTGAATTTATTGGCTCTCCCAGCATGAACTTTATAAAAGGGTCACTGAATCAATCAAGCTTTGAATTTGATAAGACTACTTTCAAGTTAGATGGCTATAGTTTTGAGTCAGAAAC
>ENA-ORCY01001357-ORCY01001357.1-marine-metagenome-genome-assembly--contig:-NODE-1357-length-11532-cov-3.123789_pt1 | contig 11532 bp, 9 predicted proteins | sample MGYA00248634_ERZ508507 | MGnify/ENA primary metagenome ERZ508507 (study PRJEB26178, sample SAMN06266269) | marine metagenome | isolation source: Columbia River Estuary | place: USA:Columbia River Estuary... | reverse complement strand
GCAGAAGAAAATAGGCATGGAGATGTTCTAAATAAATACTTGTATTTATCTGGGCGTGTAAATATGCGAGAAGTAGAAATATCTACCCAACATTTAATTGCAGATGGTTTTGATATTGGAACTTCAACAGATCCATATAAGAACTTTATTTATACCTCTTTTCAAGAATTAGCAACTTATATTTCTCATAATAATGTCGCTAAGATTGCTCGTAAAAAAGGACACAAAGCGCTTGCCAAGATGTCTAAAATTATTGCAGGAGACGAAATGCGTCATCACCAAGCATATACAGAATTTGTAAAAGAAATTTTTAAAATTGATCCAAGTGAAATGATGTTGGCTTTTCAACACATGATGAAACATAAAATTGTGATGCCTGCATTACACTTAAGAGAATCTTTTGCTGAAAAGGGAAGTTTATTTGACGATTTCTCTTCAATTGCTCAAAGAATTGGTGTCTACACGGGGTTTGATTATGTCGATATTTTGAAGAAGTTAAATGTGACTTGGGAAATTGACAAGATTACTAATTTAACACCTGAAGCAGAAAAAGCAAGAGATTATTTAATGAAACTTCCTGATAGAATGTATAGAATTACAGAAAGAATTGTAGTTCCAGATACTGATTTTAAATTCAAGTGGATGATAAATCCAACATAGTTTTAAAAACAATTTTTGAGGTTTTATTTTTTTGGGGACTCTTCTATTTAGAGTTTAAGGATTTTGATCTAAGGTTTATTTCAAAAAGACATGCGGGAGCTTCCTTATAATGTTCGGGTAAACTTGAAGTGTTTTCAAGTGCATACATCCCCAAAAAATCAAATCCCGCATTTTTATAATGCTGAATTAATCTAGTATTATTACCAAGAGTATCTAATCTTATATATTGTAGATCATTTTTTTCGGCATATATTTTGGCCCAATCCACAATTTTTTGGACAAAATTCTTTCCTCTAAAGTTCGGATTTGTAGCAATTCGATGAATATAGATTGCGCGGTCTTTATTTCTCTCCTCCCAAATTTGAGCGTCACTAAAGGTTATTGCCCAAATACAGACAACTTCATTTTTAATTAACATCTTAAATTGTCTATTTTCAGTAATTTCCTTTTCAACCATATTTCGATCAAAATTCGGCCAGACAATTACTTTTTTCTTTTCTTTTTGATACTCTGAGGCAATTTTATAAAGCCGAAAGACTTCATCAATATCTGTAATAGAAACATTTTTAATTGTCATTGTTGTTATTTATAAAATTTTAAAGGCCTCTTGATCATTTAAAAAACCCAATCTTTCTCGAATGCTATTTTGTTCAGTTTTTACTAAAGTAGCTTTTATAATTCCATTTTCATTTTTTTTGAGGGTAGAAAGTTCTTCTCCCATACAATTTAGGATTGAAGAATCTCCCGAATATTCGTACTTATTTGCGTCTATCCCGATCCTGTTCACTCCAATAGTAAAGCTCATGTTTTCAATTGCTCGAGCTTTTAAAAGAGCTTTCCATGCTTGAATTCTAACAGCAGGCCAGTTGGCAACATAAATTAACAAATCATAGTTTTCTGCATTTCTTGACCAAACAGGAAACCGCAAGTCGTAACAGATCAACGGGCAAATTTTCCATCCTTTAAAGGTTACAATTAATTTTTCTGATCCAGCGGTATAGACCTTATCTTCTCCAGCTAAGGTAAAAGCGTGTTTTTTATCATACCATTCTGTTTTTCCACAAGGATGTACAAATAATAATCGATTGTAATAATTTTTGTTTTCTTCTATTACGAGACTTCCTACCAGTGCAATTCGTTTTTTTCTTGTCATTCTTTGCATCCATAAAACAGTATTTCCTGTCATTTTTTCTGCGATATTTTTGGGACGCATTGTAAACCCAGAACTAAACATTTCTGGCAGTATAATGAGATCTGCTTCTTTGTGGAGCGCATGTATTTTCTCTTCAAAAAAAGCAAGATTTTTGATTGGGTTTTCCCAAGTTAAGTCTGCTTGAATCCCGACAATATCTAATTTAGTAGGCATTAAAAAAATAGTTGAATGATTAAAGAGGTATAAATGTAAGTTTTTGTAATTTAGAAATCAAAATAGATTCTTAAAAAAATAGATGCAATCTTTCATTTCTCAGACCTTAGATCATATTTTAAAAACAACACCTTCTTTTGAAGATGTTGTAATTATTCTTCCATCACAAAGAGCAAAAGTGTTTGTTAAACAGACACTTAAAGATAAAATTAAGATAGGTTTTTTACCAGAGACTTTAAATATTGAGCAGTTTATCAATCAAGTTTCAGGAATACAAAAAGCTGACAGTATCCAATTATTATTTCATTTTTACACCATTTATAAAGGCATAGAAAAAACTCCTGTCTCTTTTGATGTATTTGCTTCTTGGGCATATACAGTCATGCAAGACTTTAACGATATAGACCAACATTTAATAGATTCAAACGATATTTTTATTTATTTAAGAGATATACAAAGATTAAAAAAATGGTCTGTTAAAGGCGAGTTTAAAGAAACAGAATTAATGAAAGATCATTATTCATTTCTAGAAAAACTCACTATTTATTACACTGCTTTTTATGAATTTTTAAAAGAAAAAAAGATTGGATATCAAGGGCTAATTTTTAGAGAATCATGTAAAAAAATAGATACTTTTTTAGAACAAAATACTCATAAAACATTCTTTTTAATTGGTTTTAATGCCTTAAATAAAGCAGAAGAATTTTTGTTCCAAAAAGTTTTAGAAAATGAGTGTTCAGAGATTTATTGGGACATTGACACTGCTTTTTTTAATTCGAATCATCAAGCAGGGAAATTCATTAGAAAATACAAAGCTGAATGGAGTCATTATGAGAAAAATGAGCTAAAAATTTTAGGAAGTTCATTTGCTAAACCAAAAAATATTGAGGTTATTGGAGCGTCAAAGAACACTACCCAAATAAAATATGCAGGAGAAATTTTAGAAAATTTTTCGGATTTTAGTAATACAGCATTGATTTTAGCCGATGAAACTTTGTTGCCAATTATGTTAAGCTCTTTACCAAAAAATATTGACGCGATTAACATTACAATGGGATACCCTTTAAAAGACCTACCAACAACTAATTTGATAGCATCAATATTTCAATTATTTCTCTCTCAAGAGAAGCTTCAAAAAACAGGTGTACATGAGTTTTACTATAAGGATGTACTTCGTTTTTTAAAACATGAATCAATTTATAAACTCATCTCCGACATCCATTTTTTTACTGATGAAATTGCCATTCAAAATCAGACATTTATCAATCAAGGCCAGCTTGCTAAATTATTAGAAAATACCGAGGGCGAAATAGGGGTAATGATAAAGTCAATTTTTAATTCGTATGTCTCTGTTGAAGAATTTATTGACAGAATTGTATATTTAATCAAGGTCTTAAAAGAAAAAGTAAGTGATTTAGAAAAAGAATACTTATTTCGTTTTTACACTACTTTTACGCAATTAAAAACCCTCCAAAATGAGTACAAATATTTTCCCGATTTAAAAACCTTATCACTTTTCTTTAGACAATTAATTTCCGCTGAAAGTTTATCATTTCAAGGAGAACCCTTAAAAGGACTTCAGTTAATGGGCATGTTAGAAACACGTGTTTTAGATTTTGAGAACATAGTTCTCGTTTCGTCAAATGAAGGTGTCTTACCCGTAAGTAGCCAACAAAATTCCTTTATCCCTTTTGATGTGAAGACGGCGTTTGGGATTCCAACCTATAAAGAAAAAGACGCCATTTTTTCATACCATTTTTTTAGATTAATGCAAAGAGCAAAAAATATTTTTATTATTTATAATACGGAACACGATGTTTTTGGGAGTGGAGAAAAAAGTAGGTTCGTTAGTCAATTAGAAATGATGAGAACAGATGTTGCACAGAAAATTGTCACTCCAAAAGTATCCAATCAAAAAGAAAGTTTAAAGAATATACCAAAAAATGAAGCGGTCATAGAACGATTGAAAGAACTTGCAACAAAAGGGATCTCTCCATCTGCGTTAACCAATTATTTATACAATCCTATTTCATTTTATAAACAAAAATTACTCAAGCTAAAAGAGTTTGAAGTTGTTGAAGAAACCATAGCTTATAACACCTTAGGGACTGTTGTTCATGAAACATTAGATGAATTATACACCCCGTTTATTGGCAAATTTTTATTGATTGATAGCATCGCACAGATGGAGAGAAAAGTAAAAAAATTAGTAGTCAAGCATTTTAGAAATGAATTTAAAAATGGAGACATTACAACAGGCAAAAATCGTTTAATTTTTGAAGTAGCTGTTAGGTTTGTGAATAATTTTCTAGCCCAAGAAAAAGAATTGTTAACAGACACAAACAATCAATTAAAGATTCTGGCAACAGAAGAAACTCTGGCAACAGAACTCCGTATTGAAGGGATTGATTATCCTGTAAAAATTCATGGTCAAGTAGATAGAGTAGACGAATTAAATGGTGTTTTGAGAATTATAGATTATAAGACAGGAATGGTAAGCAGTTCTGATTTACGGGTTGCTGCATTTGAAAGGCTTCGAGAAAAAGAGCAGTACAAAGCGATTCAGGTACTACTATATGCATACTTATATACCAAAAGTAAAAAATATCATTTCAAGCAACCTTTACAAGCTGGAATTTATTCTTTTAAAAATTTACAGAGTGGTTTTTTACCTGTTGATTTTTCTTCAAATTACAGAAACCCAGCAGTGGAAATCACTTCTGAAAAATTAGAAGAATTTATTTTTGAAATAAAAAAATACCTTAAAGAAATTTATACGCTTCAAGAAGATTTTACAGCACCTGCTGATTTGAAATATTAATTTATTTTCCCTTTAATATTAACAAAGGAATCGAGGTGTGAAATTCTTGCTTTAAAATGGTGTTTTTTTCCCATAATTTTTTAAAAAACCCTCGTTTACGTCTAAAAACACACAATATATCGGGGTTATGGGTTTTAAAGTGCTCCAATACACCTTGAAAAGTAGTCGCATTTTCAGTAACAGTAAAAGTGGTTTGCAATTTTGATAAGTGAGGGTCTAAGACCAAATCTTCTTCTTTATACCCAACAGTTTTCACTAATAAAGAGTTTACTTCGGGCTTTAAATGCTTTACAATAAACTTTAAAGGATTTAAAGCGGTCTTGCTTTTTATTATTCCAGATTTAAATGCTAATAATATTGTATTGATTGGTTTATAAATATAGGCCTCAGGAACCGTTAAAACAGGTAAATTTGTTTTTTTCACTATACTTCCGGCTGTACTTCCTAAAAACACTTCTTCTTTGATTGAATTACTTTTGGCTCCTACAATAATCAAATCAATACCAATTTCATGATCCACTGCCTCAACACTTTCAATAACACTTCCTTTGGAGGAAATTAATTTTATATCCACTTTTTTTCTATCCACAGATTTTACAATTGCTCGCAAGTACAAATTTGTTTCTCGTTCTATAATTGCGCTCATATTTACCATAATTCCAGCTTTTGCTATTGCTTTGTAAGCTCTAAAAACAATAATATTAGCATTAATTTCTGCAGCAAAATCAATTGCATATTGCAATGTAGATTGCGCATTTTCAGTAGATCCAATAGGGACTAAAATATTTTTCATCATCCTGTAATTTAAAAATGCAAATTTAGTTTTTTTTCAATAAATCCCTTCTTTTTACGCATTTTAGATATGTACCTTTGATAAAAAATTTATTTGGGAACAAATAGCAGCTTTAAAACAATTAATAAACTAGCAATACCTGCACTAATAGCTGGTATTGCAGAGCCTTTATTGTCGATCACCGATACGGCTATTATTGGTAATATTGAACAGGGAGCAACAGAAAGTCTGGCGGCTGTTGGAATTGTTGGGGCGTTTATTTCAATGTTAATTTGGGTGTTCGGTCAAATCAGAAGTGCAATTTCCTCTATTATTTCTCAATATATTGGGGCCAACAAACAAGATCAAGTTACAACATTACCAGCTCAAGCAATTTCCATTGTTGTTTTAGGGAGTTTTTTTGTAATGGTAATTTCATATCCTTTTTCAAAACAAATTTTTCAATTTTACAATGCATCAGGGGTCGTTTTAACCTATTGTATAACGTATTTTAAAATACGAATTTTTGGATTTCCTTTTTCTCTTTTTGTATTTGCTGTTTTTGGAATCTTTAGAGGCTTACAAAACACCTATTACCCGATGATTATTGCAATCATTGGAGCGTTATTAAATATTGTCTTGGATTTTATTCTTGTGTATGGAATTGAAGGTTTCATCCCTGCAATGCATATTAAAGGAGCCGCTTATGCTAGTGTAATTGCACAAATTACAATGGCAATTATCGCCTTTGTTTTATTGATAAATAAAACCGCTATTTCTTTAAAAATAGGGATAAAATTTCACCAAGAAATTCCACGCTTATTAGCGATGGTAGGAAATCTTTTTATAAGAACAATTGCTTTAAATGTTGCATTGTATTTTGCAACCTCCTATGCAACTCATTACGGAGATCAATACATTGCAGCCTACACAATAGGGATCAATATATGGCTTTTAGGGGCTTTTATGATTGATGGATACTCCAGTGCTGGAAATATTTTGGCAGGAAAGTTTCTTGGAGCAAAAGATTATAAATCTTTGGTCATGTTGAGTAACAAACTATTTAAATACGGTTTGGTAATCGGAACAAGTATTGCTCTATTAGGGGCTATTTTTTATAATTTTATTGGACAGATTTTCACAAAAGACCTTGCGGTTTTAGATCAATTTTATACTGTTTTTTGGATTATTTTAGTGTCTCAACCTATTAGTGCTATCACGTTTATTTTTGATGGAATGTTCAAAGGAATGGGAGAAATGAAATACCTACGTAACCTTTTAATTTTTTCAACAGGATTGGTTTTTATTCCAGTATTATTAATTTTTGATGCTTTTGGTTTAAAGTTAACTGCTATTTGGATTGCATTTACACTCTGGATTATTGCAAGAGGAATCCCGTTATTATTTAAATTTAGAAAAACTTTTATACCCCTTGCAAGAGAAGCGACTTTATCGGGGCATTAAATATTTTTACAAAACCAATGAAAGCTTGTTACGGAACTAAAAAGTCCTATTTTGAAATATAATTCAAGATAAAAACTTATTTTTACGAAAAGAACCCTTTATGATGACTCCAAAACCCACTGGTAGTTTGTTTACAACCATTAAAAACAATATTGCAACGATTACGTTTGGTCATCCTGCAAGTAATTCTTTTCCAAGTGAATTACTAGAGAGACTCACAAACGAACTGATTTCTGTTGGAAAGAACTCTTCGGTTGCTATTATTATTTTAAAATCTCAAGGAGAGAAGGCTTTTTGCGCTGGAGCATCTTTTGATGAATTAATGGCGATATCAAATTTAAAAGAAGGGACCCAATTCTTTTTAGGGTTTGCAAATGTGATCAATGCAATGCGAACCTGCGAAAAATTAATAATTGGCTGTCTTCAAGGGAAAACTGTTGGTGGAGGTGTCGGCTTAGCTGCAGCGTGTGACTATGTATTGGCCACCAAACAAGCGGCAATTAAACTTTCAGAATTTACAATTGGGATTGGGCCTTTTGTGATCGAACCTGCTGTAAAACGTAAAATAGGTGTTTCAGGAGTTGCTGAACTCACCTTAGATGCAACCAGTTGGAAAACAGCTTATTGGGCAAAAGAAAAAGGACTGTATGCAAAGGTATTTGAAACAATGAACGAGTTGGATGCTGCGCTAGAAACCCTTTCGTTACAACTTGCTTCATACAATCCAGATGCATTGCTAAAAATGAAAAAAACCCTGTGGAAAGGGACTGAAAATTGGAATACTTTGTTAGCGGAAAGAGCTGCAGTTTCCGGAGAATTAGTGGTGTCTGAATTTACAAAAAAGGCATTGCAAAAATTTAAAAAATAGCACTATTACATCTTGGTAATTATAAATTTTAAGGGACAAAAATGAGAATTATTTCAACAAATATAGGAGCGGCCAAAAAGATTGATTGGAAAGGTAAAATAGTCACCACAGGGATTTTTAAATTTTCTGTACAACAACCTATTTTTTTAGATAAAGAAGATGTAAAAGGAGATGCGATCTGTAATAGAGATCACCATGGAGGAATCCTTCAGGCAGTTTATGGGTATTCTTATAAGCATTATGAATATTGGAAAGACTTGTTTCCAAAACTAGATTTTCAAATGGGAATTTTTGGAGAGAACTTAACAATCGATGATTTAGATGAAACAGCCATTCATCAGGGAGATACTTTTAGAGTTGGCGAATCGATTCTAGAGGCTACCGTTCAAAGAAACCCTTGTATGAAACTAGGAGTTCGTTTCAACGACATGAGTATTGTAAAGCAATTTTGGAATACTACCTTTTGCGGAATCTATTTTAAAGTATTGCAAACAGGATTTGTGAGTTCTGGAGATGAATTTATTCCCATAAAAACCTGTCCAGAAAACCCAACGATCGCTCAGTTGTATGCGGCTGAAAAGATTTCAAAAGGGGTTTAATTTTTTAACAGAAGAAACTCTTTTTAAAGAGGCCTAAAATTTGACATCAAATGCTTTCTTCTTTTTGATGCAAAAACCGAGTTAATTTCATTGAAAGGTCCAATAAAATAATTTTTGCATTACCATTTCTTTCGATGTGATAGATTGCCTCGTTCAATTCTTTTTCAATGGCTAAAATATTTCCAGCATGAACGAAGGGCGCAAATTTAGAAAGGTCAAACCCTGTTTTAGTTTCCATGAAAACCAACTGATTGGATTTATAATTTAGTAAGAGCGATTGTCTAAAAAACTGTAAACAATAGGCTAAAAAACGTTTTTGAGTTTCTCGTCCTGTTTTTGCAATTGTTTCAGACCATTCAATTAATCGTTGCACAACAGCGACATTTCCTTTCGCTTTAAAAGCAGTTCTAATCCAGGATACAAACCATTCTTCGAAGACCAGATCATCAGAATCTTCTTCAATCAAACGCAATGCTTTGTTAAAGTTCCCCTCTGCTTGATGAGCAATTTGGGACGCTTTATTGTCAGAAATTTGATAGTCTACAATTAATGAATTGGAGATGTCTTGATCGCTTAAAGCAGGGAAATGAAGTGCCTGGCATCGCGACCTTATTGTATTAATGAGCTGTTCTTCATTTTCAGTAACTAAAATGAAAACAGTTTTTTGAGGAGGTTCTTCAATCAGTTTTAGTAATTTATTAGCAGCGGCAATATTCATTTTTTCTGCCATCCAAATAATCATTACTTTAAACCCGCCTTCATAACTTTTTAAGGTCAGTTTTTTTACAATTTCTTCCGCCTCATCAACACCAATAATTCCTTGTTTTTTTTCTACTCCGATGTGTTGTAACCAATTAAATAAGTTCCCATAAGGCTGCGTTGCAACAAAGCTTCTCCATTCTTCTAAAAACAAACTGCTTACAGGGTGTTTTTTTACCTTTTCATTTGAGGTAACAGGAAATGCAAAATGCAAATCTGGATGTTGTAATTTTTCACATTTTAAGTCGCAGATTTCAACGTTATCAGAAAAATTACAGAGCAAAAACTGGGCATATGCGATGGCCATTGGTAAAGCACCGCTTCCTTCTTTTCCTACAAATAACTGCGCATGCGGAATTCTACCGTTTTCAGCAGAAATTTTCAAGTGTTTTTTTAGGTATTCTTGACCGATAATTTGGTTGAAAAGCATGTACAAATATAAGTGAATAATTACGCAAACGATGTATTAATTTTTAGGTTTTCCATTCTAAAAAAACTAAATAAAAAGGTATTTTTGTTCGAAATACATTTAACAAAAGATGAAAACACTAAAAGATTTTAATTTTAAGAACAAAAAAGCACTAATTCGTGTAGATTTTAATGTGCCTTTAAATGACCAGTTTGAGGTGACAGATGCGACAAGGATTCAAGCTGCAAAATCTACAATTACATCCATTCTAGCCCAAGAAGGGAGTTGTGTGTTAATGTCACATTTAGGTCGTCCAAAGGGATTTCAAGAAGAATTTTCTTTAGGTCATATTGTTAATGTTGCTTCTGAAATTTTAGGAGTTCAAGTAAAATTTGTTTCAGATTGTATTGGCCCTAAAGTAGAAGAGGCAGTGGCTAATTTAAAAGCTGGAGAAATCTTATTATTAGAAAATTTACGTTTTTACGAAGAAGAGAAAAAAGGGGCTATCGATTTTTCTGAAAAGTTATCAAAATTTGGAGATATTTATGTTAACGATGCTTTTGGTACTGCACACAGAGCCCACGCATCAACTACAATTATTGCCCAATTTTTTCAAGAGGAAAAATGTTTTGGAAACCTATTAGCAAGAGAAATTGAGAGTATAGACAAGGTTCTAAATAATTCTGAAAAACCAGTATTGGCAATTTTAGGAGGAGCAAAAGTTTCTTCAAAAATTACGGTTATTGAAAATATTTTAGATAAAGTAGATCACCTAATAATTGGAGGTGGAATGAGTTTTACATTTATTAAAGCACAAGGCGGAAAAATTGGTAACTCAATTTGTGAAGATGACAAAATGGAGTTAGCACTTGACATTTTAAAACAAGCAAAAGCTAAAAATGTTCAAATTCACATTCCTGTTGATGTTGTTGCTGCTGATGATTTTAGCAATGATGCAAATACGCAAGTTTGTGATATTAACAAAATACCAGATGGCTGGGAAGGAGTTGATATCGGTCCCGCGAGCATCGAATGCTTCAGTGAGGAAGTAAAGAATGCCAAAACTTTGGCCCAAGCTATCATTCAAGCCCGTACCAGAAAACCCTTAGAAACAACGCAAGAATTTAAAGAAATTTTGAATAAATTAGCTCCTAAACACCGGGAGTTTAAATACTTCGCACAGGTCTTTCAGGCGATTCGAATTGAAGTGAATCAAGAGCTTGCTGTGATTGAAGAATTTTTAGCACAGGCTCCAGCGGTTTTGAAGCCTGCAGGACGATTAGTCATTATGTCTTTCCATTCGTTGGAAGATCGTTTAGTGAAGAATTTTATCAAAGCTGGGAATGTGCAAGGCAAAGAGGATAAGGACTTGTTTGGGGTAGTTCACCGACCGCTTGAGTCCGTTATTCGCAAGCCGATTACGGCCTCGGAGGAAGAATTAAAATTGAATCCGCGCTCAAGAAGCGCGAAATTAAGAATAGCGTCTAAATTATAATATGGCAACACCGATTGAACCGAAAGAAGCGGGCTCTAAACGAATCTCCCAACCTAAGAAGGAAGGGATCTTCGATTCCATTTTCAATATTGACTATTTCACAGGTGGGGAGCTACCGGTGATGTGGGTGAAGCGAATTGCCTTTGTGGCGTTTTTGACCCTCATCAATATTTACTATTCGATGTTAGCGGATGGAAAATTGCATCAGATCCAGAAGGAAAAAAGTGCTTTAGAGGAAGATCGAGCTGATTATACGACCCAAAAAGCGGAGTATATGAAGGTGAGTAAGCAAAGCAATTTAGAGGAAACCTTGAAGCGC
>ENA-ORCY01001340-ORCY01001340.1-marine-metagenome-genome-assembly--contig:-NODE-1340-length-11607-cov-2.845707_pt1 | contig 11607 bp, 9 predicted proteins | sample MGYA00248634_ERZ508507 | MGnify/ENA primary metagenome ERZ508507 (study PRJEB26178, sample SAMN06266269) | marine metagenome | isolation source: Columbia River Estuary | place: USA:Columbia River Estuary... | reverse complement strand
CAGGGCCAACTTTTGGGACTGCGCTTTTAAGTCAGAATCTAATCGATGAAATCGTGCTCTTTCAAGCGCCAACCTTCCTAGGTTCTGGCACACCTTCTATTTCTGATTTAGGAATCACTAATATCACCGGGCGTTTAGATTTTGAGATCGCAGATGTTGAAATTATCGGTGCGGATTTAAAGATAACGCTTATCAAGAGTGAAAATAGTATCGAGAGTGGGCGCTGATGTTTACTGGTCTAATTCAAGCAATCGGTGAAGTTGGCAAGATTGAGCACCAAGAAAGTAGCGCACGACTTGAGATAACAAGCCCTGAGATTGCCTCCCAAATTGCCCAAGGTGATTCAGTTAGCGTTAACGGAACATGTCTAACTGTTGTTGCCTTTGATAAATCAGGATTTTCAGTAGATGTAATGGTGCAAACACTAAATCTAACTTCAACCGGCGCTCTTAGCGTTGGTTCACCAGTAAATCTTGAAGAAAGACCGACATCTCTATTGTCATAAGTAATAGGTCTAAAATTATTAGCTTGTAAAAAGTCTATTAAATGAGGTGGCCAATGAACAAGCTGGGCACCAAGACCGTGAACTAGAAGTATTGGGTCTCCGTCCTTTGGCCCGTAGTCACGGTAAAAAATTTTTACGCCATTATTTTCAGCAAAGCCTTCTGTATATTTTTGACTTAAATCCACGAATAATTAACTCTTCTTAATAAGTATATTTTTATACTAATCTACGCAGCTAATATTACCAACAGTTCTTAAGACTGATATAGTCATTGGACATTTATGAGCCCACAAATAGTTTCAAATAAAATTAGAGCAGCCTATGGCATCGGTGATTATGCAATTTGTCTTTATTGGAGCGGGGTAGGTTTATACCTTTTATATTTTTATACCGACATAGTTGGCATAACACCTTTAATGGCTGGATGGATATACGCTCTAGGAATAGCCTGGGATGCAGTTACCGATCCCTTCATGGGCTACCTTGCAGAACGAACTAGAACTAAGATGGGCAGCTATAGACCTTATATTTTTTATGGTGCAATTCCGTTAGCCTTTTCATTTGTGCTGTTGTTCTGGGTCCCACCATTTGCAGGCAATACACTCTTTATTTTTCTCTTGGGTGTTAATTTAGTTCACAGAACCTGCTTTACTATTGTAAGCGTCCCATACTCATCTTTAACTGCTAGGATCACTGATGACAGTGATGAGCGCACCAAGCTCACAACCGCTCGGATGATAGGGGCATCTTTTGGGACACTAACAGTTTCAGCTTTAGGTTTTCCAATAGTACTCTGGTTCGGTGGAGGCGAAGAAGCTCTTGGATTTGTATTCCTAGGAATGATTTGCGGCCTAGCAGCTGTTCTTGTTCTCAGTATTACAGTTAGGTTTGTCGAAGAAAGAAACTTTAATTTTACAGCAGCGCAGTTACCTAGTTTTTTGAAAGTATCCAAATCAGTTGCTAAAAATTATCCATTTTGGATTGTTTTCGGATCAATTTTAATTCTTGTATCAACTTCCATCATGTTTAATAACAACTTAATTTATTTTGTTAAATACTCGCTTGATCTCCACCAGTATCAAGGTTTAATCTTGGGTGTGAGCAGTGGAGCTGCTCTTTTAGCCATTCCTTTCTGGGCATTTGCTGCATTAAAAATTGGTAAAAGAAATTCTTGGATGATCGCTATGGTTCTTTTGCTAATTGGATTTCTAATTTTCTATTTCTATCCAATCGCCTCTTTAACTGAGCTGCTTCTTATTCTTGGTTTTATTGGCATTGGTAATGGTGCCACCGGAGTTTTATTTTGGTCAATGCTTCCAGATACAATTGAGTATGGAGAGTGGAAGACTGGCATTCGAACAGAATCATCTTTATATGGATTTATGACTTTTGCTCAAAAAGGTGCAATAGCATTTGCAGCCCTTCTTTTAGGCATGGCACTGACTCAAATTGGCTTCGAGCCAAATCAAATTCAGTCAGATCAAACCTTGTCAGGTTTGAAATTCATTATGACCTGGATACCTCTGACTGGCATCTTGATTAGCTTTGCATTGGTTTTTTTCTACCCAATTGATAAAACTTTTCATCAACAATTAATTAACGAAATCAAAGAAAGAAAAGACAACAATGCAACAAATTAAATGGGGCATTATAGGGCCTGGGTCAATCGCAACAGCATTTGCTCATTCCATTAAAAATGCAGCTAACTCTAAATTAATCAGCGTCTTTGGAAGGAATATTGAAAAAGCTAAAAATTTTGCCAATGAGTTTCAAATTTCCTCCCATAATAATCTAGAGGATTTTATTTCTTCTCCTGACTTGGATGCTGTTTATATTGCCACTCCACATAGCGAGCATTTCGTCTTTACACTGGAAGCCATTAAACATGGTAAGCATGTTTTGTGCGAAAAGCCTTTTACAATGAATGCCTATGAGAGCATGGTATTAATTGATCTAGCTCAAACTTCAAAAGTTTTTTTGATGGAAGCTTTTATGTACAGAACTCATCCGCAAACAGCAAATATTTTAAATAATTTGAATTTTATTTCAGATTGCAATAAAAAAATATTGATTGAAGCCTCATTTGGGTTTCAGGCAGAGGTACCTGACGATCACAGGCTAAGAAATCCAAATCTGGGTGGCGGTGCAATATTGGATGTAGGATGTTATCCATTAACTATGTGTAAATTAATTGCTGGACACCTTCAAGGGCTCCCATTTGCAGATCCCTTGAACTTAAAAGCAGAAGGCATGCTAGATGAAACAGGCGTTGACCTTAAATCAAATGCACATCTTATTTTTGCAGACAATATCGAAGCAAAAATTAGCTGCGCCATTAATGAAGAGCTTTCAAATAACTTAGTTATATCCAGCAATTCAAAAAGTATAACTATTTCTGAGCCATGGCATTGCGGTCAATTCCAAGACGGTCAATCATCAATTGTATTAGCTGATTCCAATGGAGCTCATAGGGAAATTAAAGTTAGTGATGGAGTAGGTCTTTTTACTAGAGAAATTGAGCATGCTGCAGATTCTATTTTAAACAAAGATCTTGAATCACATCTGATTTCACATGCAGATACTCAAAGCAATATGTTTTGGCTTGATCAATGGAGGGAGGAGATAAAAATTGATTGCCCAAAAAGCTCCCTTCATCACTCTCCTATACTTAAATCTAAAGCTTTTTTAAATCAATCTGCGTGCTTAGAAAATATAGAAATACCAGGATTAAATAAACTAGGATCAAGGCTAGCTCTTGGTTGTGATAATCAAATATCTGATCTGCATGCCTTCACAATGTTTGATCATTTTTATGGATCGGGTGGAAGAATTTTTGATACAGCTTACATATACAACAATGGGATGGGTGATAAATATCTTGGTGATTGGATTAACTCTCGGAGCGTAATAGATGATGTAATCGTACTCGGAAAAGCTGCACACACTCCCCATTGCGAGCCTGAATATATCAAACCACAGATCATAGAATCACTTGAAAAATTAAATATTCCAAAGCTTGATATCTTTTGTTTGCACAGAGATAACCCTGATGTCCCTGTCTCAGAATTCATAGATGCGCTGACAGAAATAAAGCAAGAGGGCTTAATAGGATTAATAGGTGCTTCAAATTGGGAGTTAAGTCGGTTTCGTGAGGCCCGCAACTACGCTTTAGATTCTGGGAAAGAACCTTTTGCAGTTTTAAGCAACAACTTTAGTTTAGCGGAAATGGTTGAGCCAGTTTGGCCTGGCTGCGTGGGTGTAAATAATAGTTATATGGATTACCTAATAGAGAACAATATTTTGCTATTTCCTTGGTCCAGCCAAGCCAGAGGATTTTTTATAAAGAAAAAAGAAATCATGTCGAGCGAGCATTTTGCAAATCCCACAATGGATGAAGAGATGCGTGTGTGGCATTACGAAAAAAACCTAGAAAGAAGAAAGAAATGCTTTGAATTTGCTGCACAAAAAAATGTTCAGCCTATCCAAATAGCCCTTGCTTATGTTTTGCAAAAATCAGACCTTATATTTCCTTTAGTTGGACCTAGAACAATCTTTGAGACCAATAGCTCCATTCAAGCAGCCCAAATCAAACTAACTGCTGATGAACTTCAAGAACTTGCTCAAGATTGACCGAAGCTTCTAGGTGGACATTTTCAACAGACGATCCTATGCAGATTTGATAAAGCCCTTTTCTGATTTGCCAAGTTTTAGTTTCAACATTCCAATATGAAAAATTACGAGGAGTTAGCTTTATTTCATAATTCTTTGTTTCACCAATCGAAATTTCTTCTTTAGAAAAACCCTGCAATGTTTTTTTAGGCTCCCCATCCATAGCATCATGAAAGCCAACATAACACTGAGCTATCTCAGATCCATTCATACTTCCGGTATTTTTAACGGTAAATCTACAAGACACTTCATTTGCTTCATTGGTCATAACCTTTAGATCATCATATTGGAACTCTGTATAAGATAAGCCGTGGCCAAAGCAAAACATGGGTTTAATTGATTTACTTTCGTACCATCTATAGCCAACCAAAAGTTTCTCTTCATAATTCATTTGCAGATCTTTTCCTGGGTAAGATGCATAGGCTGGCGTATCCTCAATCCTAGATGGAAAAGAGGTTGGAAGCTTTCCAGAGGGATTGACAACCCCAGATAGCACATCAACCAATGCATTCCCAAATTCTTGTCCAGGAAACCAAGTTTGTATTATTGCTTTTGCATTTTCTGCCCATGGCATAGCAACTGGTGAGCCAGTATTTATAATCACGCTTGTATTTGCATTGGCTTCAATTACAGCATTAACAAGTTTATTTTGATCGACGGGTAGGTCAAAATCGGTTCTATCATTCCCTTCAGTTTCCCAGTCAGAATTCGTGCCAACCATCAATATTACTTGATCTGCATTTGCAGCAGTTTCTATGGCTTGGGCCAATAAGTCAGATTCATCTGGAGCTTGACATCCAATATAAACCGCAGGAAATTTCCCTTCAAAATGATAATGAACTTCAATTTGATAGGTTTCTCCTGCAATTAAATTCATCGAGCCTTTTCTTGATGAGGAACTGAAGGTAAAAAAGGCCTCTCCTTGTTCTGAATTGTCCCAATTATCTACTAACATCTCGTTATTAATAAATAGCTTACATTTGCCGATTCCAAAGATTTCAAATTCATGCTGACCTGAAATATCTGGCGTGTAAGCACATGAAAATTTAACTGTTATATTTGGTCTTTCTTCTTTTGAAATAACATCTTTGGCAAAGCCCTCAAAAACCCAAAACTTACTCCCTTTCAAGTATTCATTTGCAATTAGATTTTGCTCTAGAATTTCTCCGGAAAAGTACTCCACATGAAAACCCTGCTTATTCGCCATTAAATCTTCATTGACTTTCGGCAGGTATTTATGAGTATGACAACCTTTTGCATACGAAACAGCTACATTTGGTTCGAGCCTATCCTGAAAGGCTGATAAAGGTTGGACTTGATAATGAGGTTTTAGGCTCGCACTTCCGCCGCCAATAATTTGTGCATGCTCAGCATTTGGCCCTATTACTGCAAGCTTTTTTATATCCTTTGAGAGGGGTAGATGACTATCATTTTTTAGCATCACCATGCCATCTGCTGCTGCTTTTCTAAGAAGCTTTCTATGCTCTGGTTTGTCGATAGCTTTTTCATCCTGAAGATCTGGAGAATCAAACCTCTTAGAAAATTTCGCCACTGATAAGATTCTTTTAACTTTATCATTAATGATCTGTTCATCAACATTGCCCTGCTTTACAGAATCAAGCAATGCCTCCCCCCAAACGTTGCTTGGTCCTGGCATCTCTAAATCTAAACCACCCATAGCATTTTCATCTGTTTCAAGTGCTGCCCCCCAGTCACTTACAACATAACCATCAAAACCCCAATCTTTTTTTAGAATTTCAATAAGCAATTCTTGATGAGAGCTGCAATAAATATTATTCAATTTGTTATATGCACTCATCACTACTTTTGCATTGCCTTGCTTCACACCCATTTCAAACGGCAGCAGATAAATTTCTCTAAGCGTCTGCTCATCAATATTAGAGCTCACTGAATGGCGCTGATACTCAGTGTCATTTCCTACAAAGTGTTTTAAGCAAGCAGCTACATTTTGAGATTGAACTCCTGTGACATAATTCACAGCAATCCTACCTGTTAAAAAAGGATCTTCTGAAAAACTTTCAAAATGCCTTCCGCCTAAAGGGTGCCTATGAATATTGATGGTAGGTCCTAATAAAACATCAGCATCTTTAGCAGATGCTTCTTCTCCAAGAGCAATGCCAATGTTGTTGATAAGGTTTAAATCCCAAGTTGAACCTAATGATATTGCACATGGGAAACATGCTGAAGATTTTCCAGAATTAGAATCACCACGAACACCATTTGGGCCATCAGACATCTTAATGCTGGGAATGTTCAACCTTTCAATTTTATTTGTATACCAGGAATTAAAACCACTTAGAAGAGATACTTTTTCATCCAAAGTTAGCTCATTGATAATTTGATCTATGTTATTCATAAGGTAATCTTAAGTCCTTAAATAATAAAAACATACTTTTTCATGTCGTTTGAGTTTATTGCATTTTTTGCATTCTTATCTTTTTTGACTTCTCTGTTAACTTCAATTTTTAGCGTAGGTGGTGGCCTCATTATGCTCGTTGCTTTGGCTCAATCCTTTTCACCAGGTATTTTGATTCCCCTTCACGGATCAATACAGCTTGCTAATAACTCCTCAAGAGCATTTATCTATAGAGAATTTTTTCAATGGAGTCTTATACAAAATATTTTAATTGCAACAGTCATAGGGTCGATAGGAGGCATTCTCTTAATCGGTTCAGTCTCAGAACAAACAATCTATTGGCTGATTGCTGGAGCAATACTTTTTTTTACATGGATGCCATTAGACAGCTTTATTTTTTCAATCATAAAAAATGACTGGTTTTGTGGATTTATATCTGGTTTTGCTGGAATTTTTATTGGAGCGAATGGACCATTGGTAACTGCCTATATGAGAACAAAGAATTTATCTCCACAGGTTTTGGTGGCAAACCATGGCGCAGTAATGATCTTTCAACATACTGTAAAAATTATTCTTTTTTCTTCATTCTTTAGTTTTGCAATTAGTGAGTACCTATTTTTTATTATCGTTTTGGCTATCACTGGTTTTGCTGGGGCTGCTTTAGGTAAAAGGCTTATCTCTTCAATTTCATTTGATCATTTTGATATTTTAATTAAATTACTTTTGTCAGTTTTGGCACTAACTTTAGTTTTGTAAGCTTTTTATTTAAAAGTGCATTGAAGCTTAATTCCCCATACAATAAAAAAAGATGAATATTGAGAGCATGCAATGAAACTAGTATTAGGTCTTTTTGGTTTAGAGAATTTTTACGGCGGTGATATCACTTCGTATATTGAACTCTCTCAAATGGGAGAAGAGCTTGGTTTTGATTCAGTGAGTGTTACCGACCATGTGGTGATGGGAAAAAATCTTCATAAGTATCCTTTTGGAGATTTTCCTCTTCCATCAGAGGCTCCGTGGCATGAACCACTATCTTTGCTAACAATGATTGCTTCTCATACTGCCAATATCAAACTTGCAACTGCAATCTTGATTGCGCCTCTACGTAATCCTGCCTTGCTGGCAAAGACAGCTGCAACACTGGATGTCATTTCAAAAGGCAGGCTTGAATTGGGCGTTGGCTTGGGTTGGCAGGAAGAAGAATTTCAGGCAGCAGGCATAAGCTTTGATCAACGCTCAGAAATATTTTGGGAAACTTTAAATATTTGCAAAGCTTTATGGAAAAATAGTCCGGCTTCTTTCCAAGGGAAACATTTCAGTTTTGAAGATATTTGGTGCCATCCTCATCCGGCACAAGCAGATGAAGTCCCTTTGCTATTTGGGCTAAAAATGACACCTACTAACGCAGCAAAAATTGCCAAAATAGGACATGGGTGGATTCCCATTAAAACAAGCAGGGATTTTATTTCAACTGGGAAAGAAGTTCTTGAAGATGCTTTTGCTGCTGCAGGCAGAAAAGATAAGCCAAGAATTAGAGGCCAGCTTCCTACTTGTATTGATAAAAATGGAGTTCCAAATATTGAATTAACATTGCTGGAGTTAGAGAAATCAATGGCAGCTGGTCTTGATGAGGTAGAGGTATTCCCTATAAATTTTGTCCAGTCCCCTGATGATATTCAGCGCGTATTAACTTTAATAGCAGAGGTCAAAAAATAATGTCAAAAGAACTCATCCCAACCCAGCTCTCAAACTTATATGCATCCATTATCGATCAAAGAAAGTTTCCTGAATTGAGCACTATTATGTGGGATGAATTTAAGATGTTAGGGCAATTTGAGATTAATGGCTTGGATAATTTTATATTAGCAATGCAACAGCTAGAGAATTACAAAAGTACTATGCATCAAATAATGAATGTTCATGGAACTTGGCAAGGCGCTGCTTATCATGGAGAAACCTATTGCATCGCGAGCCACATGTATGATGTTGACAGCAAACCTTACAAGCTAGATATGGGAATTATTTATTCAGATGTTTTGGAAAGCAGGGACGGCATCACAAAATTTATTTCTAGAACATTTGCTTTGCAGTGGCAGAAAACGGATATCTTGGACATGCCCGAAAATAAATAATTTCAATTTAAACCGTTTAAAGAATCTTTGAAATAATCTAATAGCAAATCTATGCTCTCCATCCCTGGATAATTTGCTCTAGTAATTAAGGCAATTTCACGATGTGGACCAGGCTCATTTAAATGGGAAACTGACAAACTCCTTTTGTTACCAATCAGCTCTTTAAGAGCCATTTTTGGAACCAGGGTAGTACCCATTCTACCTTTAACCAACTGAATTAAGGTACTCAAGCTTGAGGCTTTAATGGAATAATTTGAAGCAGAGGAAATATTGCATGCATCCAAAATATGATCTTTTAAGCAGTGACCATCTTCAAGCAGCGTAAGCTTAGAATGTTCTAATTCTGATGCCTTAATTTCTCTCTTCCCAGCATTTTTATTTTTATTGTGCGAAATCCAATAAAAATCTTCTTCCCAAAATGTAAAGCTAACCAAACCATTTAAGTCATATGGCAGAGCTAAAATGGCCATATCAAGATCGCCATCTCTTACTTTGTTAAGGAGGGATTGCGATTGACCTTCTTCAATTTTTAGCTCGAGGTTGGTAAATTCTTTTTGCAGTCTAGGCAATATTAGTGGCAACAGATAGGGGCTTATTGTTGGGATAATGCCCATTGATAAGGGATGCGTTAATCCTTTGGAAAAACGTTGAGCAAGTTCATTAATATTTTTAATTTCAATTTTAATTTTCTGTGCTCTTTTTAAAATTTCCTGCCCACGCCCAGTCACAATTACCTTTTTATTGTCTCTTTCAAAAATTTTTACTCCTAGGTGCTTTTCTAGCTCAGTAATTGCATTACTTAATGTAGAGGGGGATATAAAACACTCATCAGCTGCTTTCTTAAAATGCAGATTCTTTGCTACTGCAAGAGCATAGTCAATTTGTTTCAGTGTTAGCATAATACGTGAATCTTAACATTGATAAAATCGAACATCATATTCTTTTTTAATATATTTACCAAAACATAAATTCTATGTAAGCTATTTATTACCACAGCTTAAGCAGTGAAATTTTTAATATTAATTATGGAATCTAATTATGAGTAATGAAACAGAAAGTAAATGTCCAGTCATGCATGGGAGTCTCTCTTCAAATAGCTCGACAGGAACATCAAACAAAGATTGGTGGCCAAATCAACTGAACCTAAGTATCTTGCATCAACACGATCACAAAAGTGATCCTATGGACGAAGGCTTTGATTATGCTGAAGAATTTAAGAAACTTGATTACGAGGCTTTAAAAAAGGATTTAACTGATCTGATGACAGATTCTCAAGAATGGTGGCCAGCTGATTATGGTCATTATGGTGGATTCTTTATTAGAATGACTTGGCATGCTGCTGGAACATATAGAACTGGCGATGGAAGAGGGGGCGGAGGAACTGGTGCTCAAAGATTTGCACCATTAAATAGTTGGCCCGATAACGGCAATTTAGATAAGGCTCGAAGACTACTTTGGCCCATTAAACAGAAATACGGCAAACAAATTAGCTGGGCGGATCTTTTAATATTGGCAGGTAATGTAGCCATTGAATCCATGGGTGGTAAAACATTTGGTTTTGGCGGAGGAAGACCTGATATATGGGCACCCGAAGAAGACATTAATTGGGGCGCTGAAACAGAGTGGCTAACCAATGAAAGATATAGTGGTGTTAGAGATTTAGCTAATCCTCTAGGCGCAGTTCAAATGGGCTTAATTTATGTGAATCCTCAGGGGCCCGATGGCGAACCCGATCCGCTAAAAAGTGCTGTTGATATAAGAGAAACTTTTGGACGCATGGCCATGAACGATGAAGAAACTGTTGCACTTGTTGCTGGCGGACATACGTTTGGAAAAGGCCATGGAGCTGGCCCAGATTCTAATGTTGGTGCAGAGCCTGAGGGCGCTTCTATAGAAGAAATGGGCTTTGGCTGGACAAGTTCATATGGTTCAGGCAAAGGAAGCGACACAATTACAAGTGGTTTTGAAGGAGCTTGGACTTCTAACCCCACTCAATGGGATAACGGCTACTTTGATTTGTTATTTGGCTATGAATGGGAGCAGGCAACTACTCCAGCTGGAGCAATTGTTTGGCATGCAGTAGATCAAAAAGATGCGGATAAGGCTCCTGATGCCGAAGATGCATCAGTGAAGGTTCCGACTATGATGACGACTGCAGACATGGCTCTTAGGATGGATCCAGAGTACAACAAAATCTCTAAACGTTTTCATGAGAATCCAGAAGAGTTCGCAGATGTATTTGCCAGAGCTTGGTTTAAATTACTGCATAGAGACATGGGTCCAAAATCAAGATATCTTGGGCCGGAAGTTCCAGACGAGGAGTTGATTTGGCAAGACCCAGTCCCAGCTGGTAATTCTGACTATGATATTGATGCAGTGAAATCTGCTATCTCAGAGTCAGGGCTATCAATTCAAGAAATGGTAGAGACTGCATGGGCTAGCGCTTCAACATACAGACATTCAGATATGAGGGGTGGAGCTAATGGTTCTAGAATTAGATTGGCACCACAGAAAGACTGGGAAGCTAATAAACCAGAACAACTAAATAAAGTATTGGGTATCTATGAAGCTATTTCATCAGATACTGGGGCTTCAGTTGCAGATGTTATTGTATTGGGTGGTAATGTGGGTATCGAAATTGCTACAGGAAAAAAAGTTCCATTTACTCCGGGAAGAGGTGATGCGTCTGAAGAACAAACAGATGCAGAATCTTTTGCAGTACTTGAACCTCATTCCGATGGTTTCAGGAATTTCCACAAATCAGGTATTAATGTTTCGCCAGAAGAAATGATGCTAGACAAGGCTCAGCTTTTAAATTTAACAGCACCTGAAATGACAGTTTTGGTTGGTGGTATGAGATCTTTGGGAATAAGCGCATCTGGATACGGCGTCTTTACTGAAAACACAGACACAATGACTAATGA
>ENA-ORCY01001335-ORCY01001335.1-marine-metagenome-genome-assembly--contig:-NODE-1335-length-11635-cov-2.608496_pt1 | contig 11635 bp, 14 predicted proteins | sample MGYA00248634_ERZ508507 | MGnify/ENA primary metagenome ERZ508507 (study PRJEB26178, sample SAMN06266269) | marine metagenome | isolation source: Columbia River Estuary | place: USA:Columbia River... | reverse complement strand
AGTCCTTATCGTAGATATTAGCGGTTGATAAAATATCTGAAACAGAAGCTTGAAGGGCAGCTACAGAAGCGGCCAATGCATCCAAGTTAGTTTCGTTGGCATTTACAGTCGCTGCTAAATCACTCAAGTTGTTCAAAACACCTAGCAATTGGTTTTGAAGCGCAGTGATTTGGGAAGCAAGCGCCGCATTGTTGGTGCTCATTGAGTTAAGCGCTGTGGTGATCGCCACTACTGTAGAATTCAATGTAGCGATTTGACCATTGATCGACTCAATCTTGTCCAGGCGTTGATTCAATTCAGTGATTTGCTTGTTCAAATCGTCGAACTGATCGTCGTAGTTGTTACAGCCGGTTGCTACCGCAGCAACAACAAGCAAGGAAAGCAATTTTTTCATGTTCTTTTAGTTGTAGGTTAATTTATGTTTAACGGACAAAAGAGTCCAATTAAGGTTACAAATATAGTGGTTTATCTGAATTGTCAAAACTTTAACACATTATTCTTATATTAGCAATCCAAAACCAATAGAAAAATATTTGATAATGAGTCGAAAACGACTAAATCCAGCTGAAATAGAACAAGTACGTCAGATGCTCTTATCTGGAAAAACCAGTGAAGAAGTATCCAACACAATGGGCGTATCCGCTGCCACCATCAACAACTTTAAAGCTCACTTTCGCAAACAAGGCGATCAATTTCCCAACAACCGGGGACGCAGACCTGGCACACCCAACAAAAAGTCGAAAAAGACACCGAAAACATCAAAAGCGAGTTCAAATACAAAAACAATTGAAGGCACTTCAAACGACGACTACGCCTATATCATTGATGGCATTAAAATCACTTTTGGCACTAAACCTAAGTCCATCATGATCAGCAAGAAAAAGATGGTTGTCGAGCTATAATTTTTCGACTACAGTCCGTAGTCTTTTCAACATCGACCTCTCAAAACCCCAGTATTTACTGGGGTTTTTTGTTTTCTGTCTCGAATAAAAACATTATTTTTAGCTAAAATTAGATCAATTTTTAAAGTAAAAACTCTAAAACAACATGTTATTTCATGTTATTTTTTTGCATTTAACATAAAAACCTTTTTATGCTAGAAATATCGCCCAAATCCAAGCAGTATCAAGAGCTTACCAACTATTCAGAGAACAAGGAATGTTACAAAATGTTACACCCCCTACTTGATGCAATTGATCATTATATTTCCCAAACATCTCTTAAAAGAGTGAAAGGATTTGGAACCGTTGGATTATCGTCAAATACGGTTAGAACATTCCGTTCTCTTAGAAGAACTATAGATTTATTTCAAACGCACAAGGGCCAGAAAATATTTACTAATAAAGTAGACAAGGACCTGGTAGATCATTTAATTAAATGGCTGAAGTGTGACATGGGTTATAGCGACAACTATTCCGGGCAAATAATCAAACTACTTAAAATTGTGCTTAAAGAAACTGAAAAGTCAGGTGTAGAAATACATCCATACATCAGATATATGGAATCTTTTAAGCAAAAAAGCTCCGAGCGTATCATTCACACATTAACACTGGAGGAAATTCAAAAAATCAAGAATATTATAAATCTATCTGATGAATTAGAGAATACAAGAAAGTGGTTTTTGATCGGTCTTCATTGTGGTCAAAGAGTATCCGACTTGCTTAAGTTAACCCCAAATCAAATTAGGAAAAATCCCTACGGCATTTACATTGACTTTATTCAACAGAAAACCGAGAAGGCAGTAACTGTTGGGGTTGTAGATAAAGATGTGATCGGAATACTTTTAGGGTCCTTCCCAAAGCCTGTCCAAGCCCCGGTATTTAATAGCCTTATCAAAGAACTCTGCAGGCTAGCAGAGATCAACAGCCAACTTATGGGATATGTTACCAACACAACAACTAACAGAAGGGAGAAGATAGTAGCTCCAAAATATAGGTTTATTTCCACCCATATAATGCGCAGATCATTTGCTACGAATTACTATGGAAAAATAGAAACACCAATTCTAATGCACATCACAGGTCACACCAAAGAATCAACCTTTTTGAGTTACATAGGAACTCAACAAAACAAAGATTCTATGGCTGATTTATTTATGCAAAAATTATCTCAAATTGGTTGATCTTTCTGACTTACACGTTTTATTGAGCAAGATCAAAGAGCGAAAATTAAAAGATAAAATAGACAATAATTGACCCGACAAAGCCTAGAAATATAGATACGTACCAATAAATTCTAGATATACTAAAGGCTTTTACAACAGCATTTAAGAGAAATCCGGAGATTTTGTATAAAATTTCACCAGTCTTAAGAAATAAATATTTAATCCAACTAAGAAAATCATCCTTGCTTTCGTGAAAGTTATGTTCTGGCCTTGTTGGTGCTGGAACAGGTGGCAAGTTAACCGGCTTTATATCCGATACTAAATTGGAGAGCAGTATTAGAGTGAGTACAAAAAATAATAACCAATAAAATAATATGTCAAAAAGCCAAGAGAATAAAAAGTCAATCATAGTTTATAGTTTATAGTTTATAGTTTATTTTGATTAAAAGAATTTTCTTTTTGGCGGGGACAATTCTGCAGTTTTAATTTTTTCCTCAAATTCGGAATACTTTTCACCTAGGATTTCAGTCTTATTTCTTCGTTTTTCTAGTATGAGCATGTACTTTTTACACAATTCAATAATCTCCACATTTTTTAGCTCTTTGTTTTCAGTGCCAGCAATCTTATTTACGATTGAAGTCAAACCATTGCCTGCAATTTTACCCACAAACTTACCTCCAGGTATTGGACTGTATTTGCCAGCCAATTGCATCGAGTCGGTTAATATATCTGCTTTGGTTAGTGAAGCAAGAGCTTTTCTTCCAGTATTTAGTGCTGCTCCTACTTTACCTTTATCCGTTAATTTTTCAGGGAATGGATCTAACTGAATCGTGGCTTTATATTCTTTTAGTTTACTCGTATAGTTAGACAATCTTATAACTAGTTCATCATCTGAGATATCATAATCATCTGTAATTACCTCGGAGAGCTTCTTAGATTGCTCAAAGAGATAATTTTCAATCAGTAGCTCAACCTCAATCTCATCGATACCAAGTTGTTGACCTTTTTTTATTAATAAGACTCTATTTGAGTCCGATAATACGCCCTCATTTACAGCTAGCTCTAAATATTTTTTAAAATCTTGATTCATAAATATGAATTTGTATTTTGATCATAATGGACAATAAAAATAACAGCTTATATAACTTTATTATTTAAAAAATGGCCATAGAACTTAATAGTCCGTTTGGAAAATATGTAATCCGGCCATTCCCGTTTAGTAAAAAACCATTGATTTGAATAAAATTAGTCCAATCAAATTACTTTCCTGAAGCACTTAACGTAATTGAATTTTCTGATAATTTACTGTCATCAGCAGAAGCCACCTGGACAGTAATCCCAAATGTTTCAAGTACTTTCTTTTCAAAATTTTCAACCAAAATGTTACCTTTTACACTCAATTCACCTCCTTTAGCATCTTCTTTTCTAATAGAGGCAAGTGTGGCATCATCATCGGCAAACTTTTTGCCGTTGTAGACTCTAAGTGTTGAACCAAATGCTTCTTTAAAATTTGCTTTCAAAGTTTTTACTTTCATTTTTCCGGAAATTGATAATTCAGCCATAATTTTAATTTTTAGATTAATAATTTATTGTTGTCTTTTGGCGTCACCTAATGAAAGCTCATTAGCCACCAGATTTTTGTTCTCTAAATCTGCAATCTGGACAACTATCCCAAAATTTTCAAAGAAAAGAGCCTCAACCTGGGCAACTGTCAATGTTGCTTTTATTTTTAGATTGCTTGCCGAGAAATTTACGGCTGTTTGAGAGGTTCTTTGGTCTAAAGTTTTGAGCGTCATTCGACCATCATCTGCAATTTTTTTTCCTTTATATACCCTAAGGGAAAGACCAAACCTGGCCTTAAATTTTTTTGATAACTCAGAAACTTTCATGGAGTTTTCAACCTCAAATTCTTCTGAAGTAAATGTGTCTTTTAGTTTGTTAAAGATTTTCATATCGTGGGTTTTAATTTTATTTTGAAAACATTCTCAAGGCAAAACCTAATATTTTTGAATTTGGCACAGACTTACTGTAGTGTTTAAAATATTCAATCAATTCAGCATTAGATTTATTTTTAATTAATTCTAACTCTTGTTCATTTAATCCCAAGGATCTGGCTTTTTCAATTACCAGATCTTTTTGGCTATTGTAGGCGCTGACACCTTTGGGTGAAATAATTTTCAAAAGTTGGATAAACGCCTTATTTTTCATTTATTTAAATCGAAAACCTAATTGGATTAGCTGCTCCTGGTTTTTTCGCATGAGCGATTGATTTATTTAAATATTTTTCGATTATTACTTCAGATGGCTTAGAACCCTCAAATCCCCATCTGTTATTTTTTTGATTATCTGAAGTTTGAACTGCAAACCATTTATCTATTTTATAGACAGCTACTATAATCCCCTGGTATTCTGCTAGGGCGTACTTGACAGAACTTCTTCTTTGCTCGGATACTACCCATGCTTCACGTGTAGCATCGTAGATTGATACAGCGCTGTTTTTGAAGCGTTTATATTTTTTATTGATGTTAATGATTATCACAGGGTCGGATATGTGATCTAGTTTTGGAGCGTTGTACTGTCTGACTATTTCATCCGTAGATTTGATTCCATAGTACTCACTGCCATGTCCTCTAACCTCATTTTTAAGCATTAAATCATTAAAAGAGGCAAAATCAATAAGCGTTGATTCAATCATAAATGCTTGATCTTCTGTTAAGCCATGTCTTAAAATATAGTGCTCAACTGAATTGCCTTTTTTAATTATATCCCTTATTTCTTCAAGCTTATCCGATTCATTGCTCTGGTTTGGATCAAGAGCACATTCTAGATGTGAGAAAACTCTATTTTCTACACCCTTACCGATATAAAAAACTTTTTTTGTTAATGGATTAACAAGAGCATAGACATAATAGCCTAATTTTTGAGAGGTAATTGTATCAAACATACTTTGTAAGTATTACTTTTTTTTGGCATTTTTTTTAGCAAGAGCAATTCTTTTACGCTCTTCAGTAGCTCTCTCTCGCTCTCTCTTCTTTTGTTCCGCGATTTTTTTTCTCTCAGCTGCAGCACGTTCTCGCTCTCTTTTTTTCATTTCAGCGTTTCTCTCTCTTTCACGCTTTTTAATCTCAGCAGCTCGCTGTCTTTCTTGTTTTTTTTGTTCTGCGATTCTTTTTCGCTCAGCTGCAGCTCTTTCTCTTTCTTTTTTTTTGGCCTCAGCTATTTTTTTTCGATCATTTGGAGTCATATGTTTGGATTTAGGTTATTTAGGTATGGATAATCTTATTCCACTCGATACATCAATATTGGACTTACTTATATTGGCAGGCGGTTTTGAATCGTATCCAAAAGTTAGAGAGTGAATAAATGTTAGATTTTTTGAGATGTTTAGACTAAGAGTAGTGTTATTACTCATTCTATAGTCATTAATCCCTAAGATATTAGGCTGGTAGTAAATAACAGAAGATATGTCATACCTGTCTGATTTTCCAATAATCAGTGAAACGTAATTAGACAATCTTCTATCGTTGTTAAATTCATTGTTTAAAATGATGTTTTCAAATTCTTGCATCACTAAACTTCCTAAAAAAACTTGTGCTTTACTTTTTGCCACTATCTGGTATCTGGGGCCAATTCCTATGAGATTTCTACTCTGAACCCCTAATACTCTATTAAATTGTGTTTGTGCAAACACTTCCAATTTTACTCTGTCGTTTATTCGTTTATTATACCGAAGATGTAGTAAACCTGAGTTTGATAAATCTTCATTATTGGCTGAAGAGTAATCTATGTTTCCCAGTAGGATATAAGTATGAACTTTATTTTTGGATAACAGTTGATGGCTTAATGTGAATTTAAATTCAGACAATTCTTCCCCATTGTTTTTCTGATAATTATAGAGCGTCTCCATTTGCGTGGTTTGTCTAAGAGAATCGGATTGAACACGCTGGCTTTCAATATTTATAAGCTGTGCTTGTGAGCTAGCCCATATAAAAAAACAGATAGAAAATAAGACCCGTGATTTCATTAACTGAAATTTCTGGTTAAAAAATCACTAAGCTCCTTTTGGTCTATATCTTTTGAAACCTTAAATATTTTTGAATCATCTTTAGTGTTTTCTTTATCTAGGATAAATCCTTTTGGTAGTTTATCCGTGTGTTTCAACTTATGGAGCTGAAGACTAACTAATTCAGTTTGCTTAGGTGGATTATACAGGTAAGCTATTGGTCCGTCAGCTTCAAACTTCACATAACTTCCAAGTATTGTCTGCTTTATATCTTGACCTATATTTAAGTTAGAAATTGTATCATAAATCTGCTTGTAAATATTCAATTTGATTTTAACTCCCTCAGGTTTTGCGCCTCTTGAATTAAGATCTTCCGCAATTAAAGCTATTTTTGAGTCAACGGTTGAAAAGATTGATTTTCTACCTCTTTTTTCCACTGCTCCTTTCATAGCATTGTCATCGTCAACATTGGTAATTGCAGCGAATTTTAATGCCTGAATAATCTTTTCATCAAGAACTTCAAGTCTTGTATTAAACTTAGCTCTTAGGAAATTAAAGAGTTCAAGAATATTAAACACTTTAGATTTTAAATAGACATCATTTTGGCATGCTCCATAAATGATTTGCTCCCAATCTTCATCTAGCTTGTCATTATCCCCATATTTTTCTATTTCAGTTCTAACTAGATCTAGATTAATATTGTTTTTATTGGCGAATGTCTTGTCCCAATCGTAGATATCCGAAAATTGGGTAATCATCCTAAATATTTTAGGGTAGGATATCTGTACCCCTATCATGGTAAATAAAATAAGATCATCCTCATGATCAGGAGCTGAATCGCCAAATTCTTCAGCTTCACTCTCAAAATCAGAATTTCTCAAATTTCTTAACAGAGAAAAAGAATTGATGTACCTTTTTAAACTTCTGGGATTAAACCCTATGGTATACTTAACTACAGTGCTGTATGATTCATTAAGATCTTCAGGAATATCAATTGAGAGAGAATTTAATTTATCAGCCAAAAGACTTCCCATGTCATAGGTGCCAGTTGGCATAGAGAATGGTACTTGAATAATTTTATCAAAAAATGAACGAAACTCTCTTTCATTTTCCTCAGTTTTCTTTCCAAATTTTGATTCAAGGCCTTTAACTACTACATCGTAATCAATGGCTAATACAAAAACACAATTAGGAACGTCAAACAAATTTTTTAAACTCTCCAATACCTCCACAGCTTGATCAGGAGGGATTCGATCTAAATCATCAACTAAAAAGACCACCTTCTTGTAGTCATTGGCTGGATCATCTATTAATTTTTGAATAATTTGACCTATTTCGCTTTTTATCTCAGCAATCTCTGCTTGCTCGCGAGATGAATCTCCTTGAGAACTAGCATCTTTTATGTCAATACCTGTTTGATTGGCTACGACTTGATTAGCAACATTTCCAAGAAATTTAAAAACCTTTTTTACGCTATCTTTTGATTTTTCCTCAATAGTCCAACTATTTTCCTGCATGCAATTAAGCCTTAAATTGGAAAGCATTCCTCTAAGAATTGCAGGGGTGGTCTCTGAGGGGTTTCTAAACATACTATACTCCCATGTATTCACCCAAGAGGTGGCTACCTTTTCCTTTTTAAAATGCTCAAGAAGCATGTAAAGCATGGATGTTTTACCAGTTCCCCATTCCCCTTGCAAACCTAGAGTAAGAGGGGTGTCAGACTGCTTAATAAAATTTGATAAAACGAGACTGTAGCGAGACATCTTTAATTTGTCTTCGCCATTGTTTTGAATTGGTTTGTCAGTGATGCAAGATTTTGAATCCATCGAATTAATATTAAGAGTCTAGTTGATGTTTCTTTGATGTGCTATGAAAACAATATCCACCTGCTGAAAACTTTCTTCCACAAAAAACGCAATTGCTTGAATCTGGAACGCCGCAACATTTTTTTGTCGGGCTATGAAAGCAGTATTGACCAGCAACCATGGATTTACCACAATATTTACATTTCATGATTTTGTATTTTATCTGTTTGTTTAAGCAATATTTTCAGTGATGATTTTTTCAATTTTTTTCGCGTCAGATATCGAGAAGTTTTTGGCTACAATCTCCACTGTTCCCCTACCTGAAATAATTATGTCCGCATCTATGACTCCTCTGTCAATTCTTACAGAAGAAATACTCCTAAAACTGAGTTTGACTCGATCGTAACCAATTAGGTAACTATTTCTTCTACTGTATGTAACGCCGGAATTGTCGATTAAAAGTTTGTGAGGAGTTATGACACTCCCACCTAAAATTATCTTAGAGCTAAACTCATGTCTAAAGCTTCTGTTTGCAGAAACATGACCTGTTTGTATCGTATCTGCTCCACAACTAGAGCAGTAACGATCAGTATCTCCCATTTTAGAACCACAAGATCTACAATACATGAATTATAACTTGATTATTTATGTAATGGAAAATATAAGATCAAGAACTTACTTGACCATGTTACTTACCTGATGTTAAGTTATGCAAGACGTTGACTTAAGATCAAAAAAATAGGTTTCTTTAAGTGATGTTACTTACTTTCAAAAAGAGATGATCATGATGAAACAGACAATAATATCCACAATATGGGCGTATTAAATGGTTTTAATCAGAACACAAATAATTGGATAGTTGTTGTTAATCATCAAAAAATCTACATTTATTAAAACCAAATGAATCATTTAAATGACAAACTCAGTGGCTTTATGGATTCTCCTTACAGGTGTAATAAGTTTTTCATCTTACATAACCATAGTATTAACTAATTCCTATCTAGTTTCAATGTTAAATGTAGCAGGTGTAGACGGGGAGAAATTGACTGAATCTGCCAAGAATATAAGAAGGGTATTAAAATCTATATCATGGGCTCATGACCCATGTGGCGTATGTAGCCAAAACAGATATTCAATAATTAAAGTGGACGAAATGGGAATTTATGTACTCTGCCAAAATTGTGGAAATAGCCCTGAAAATCCGTATCACATAACTCTAAAGGTTAAGGGTGAAGAAAGGGAGTTTCATAAAGACTTCAATAACTATATGAGAATCGCTATTGAATTAAATAAGAATCTTAATATCAATATTTCAAAATGGTTTTCTGAAAAGTACTACTGGCCGAAACTTAGTGATGGAGAATATAAAATAGAATTTAATGCCCTGGAAAATAGCGTTGACAAAGCTTTGAAAGTATCTAAACAACTCTAACTGGATAAAATAAAAAACCCCGCAAATTGCGGGGTTTAAGTTATGGAAATGTCATAATTACTTTCTAGGATCCTCGGATTCATCCCATTTGTCTTTCTTATCTAATTTTTCGAGGGTGAATTTATCCCTTACGGATTTGTTTTTTGGAAGTATATAGTTAGAAATGGAAAGGAACAGCCTTATTTTCTCTTGCTTAGAAAGGCTTTTAATATTTACCAGTAAATCATCTAAAAGTTCCTCATAAAGAAGATCCAATTTTTCCTTAATACTTGGGTCCATCTTTGGAGATGGTGGTCTCTTTGATTTCTTTCCTGCTTCTTTAGCTGACTCTGAATCGAATGGCATAACAATTTTTATCAAAAATACTTAAGAAAAATATTTATGTATTTCAATTGCTCAGAATTAACTATGAACTTATCAACGGCAAGTGCATAATAAATAGCTGATAATCTTAGAATTCTATTTCTTTAGCTAACAAAGGGACTATATCTCAGACAAAAAAATACAAATTGCGATCAAAAATTTCTTTTGGGTAGTCCTTTAAACCATTTTTCATAAAGTCTGCTTTCTGGAAAAAAGATAACCCAAGCCGTCATGAAAATTAGTTGGAGATCCAAAAAGATTGACTTATTGTCTTGATACCACATTTCCAGTTCTCCCTTATATGGTGCAATTACTCTTTTATAAAACTCATGTGGATCTTCACCTTTTACCGAAGAAATTAAAGATTCCTCATCTCTAAAAATTATTGAACCTATTCCAGTAAGTCCAGGCTTGACATTATAGATTTTAGACTGAATTTCTTCACTATAAGCTGAGAATGTTTTAGTCACAAGTGGACGAGGCCCAACTAAGCTAATATCTCCCTTAAGTATGTTAACAATTTGAGGGAGCTCGTTGATTTTAGTTTTTCTGAGAAACTTACCAATTGAAGTAACTCTAAAATCATTTTGTAGCGTAATACTTCCAGTTCCCATACTCATGGAGTTTTTGAGCATTGTAGCGAACTTCCAAATCTGAAATCGTGAATTATTTAAGCCAATTCTTTCTTGGAAATAAAAAACCTCTCCCTCTGCCGTTAAACGCAGTATAATTATAATTGGAATAAAAATTGGAAGTAATAGAATAATAGCAATTAGACTTACCGCGATATCTAGCAATCTTTTAATGAGTAAATACATATTACATTTTTTGGTCTAAGTGTTTACCAGTCTCGATGTGCTGAAAATCTGGAACATACTTTTTTATAACTGCCACAATATCCGCTTTGGTTGATTCTGGATTATCAAATACTTCATCAAAATCTCTAATTACTTCATCAAATGAAATAGGCTCTTCTTTAGTTTTAATATATCCCAATGAATCAAACTCGTCAATTACATAATCTTCTTCCTCTGTATAGAATTCCTCATAGGTTTTTTCTCCTGATGTGTCTGACTCAAAGAAATAGATTGGATATTTTCCTGGATTGCCTTCTATATCAAAGGATTTCGCTTCCTGTTCAGAACTAGCCAAGACAGGTTCAAATCCGTTCTCATTTAAAAAGTCAAGAGCTATGTCCTTAAAATAGATCTGGTCTTTATGAAAGTCTAGTTTTGGGAAGAATATATTTCCGGATTTACCTAAAAATGTTGCCAAAAGACAAATTTGCCCTGACTGTTCAGGTGTAACAAAAAATCTTTTGATGTCAGATGGACAAGATAGCGGCTGTTTTTTATTAATTCGATGCACGAATCCATCTAATAGACTACCATTTGAGAAGGCAACATTTGCAAAACGTGCGGTTGAAACTCTAAATTCACTTTGTTTTGATAAAATTAGTTTTTCCATCAGGGACTTAGATGCTCCCATAATATTAACAGGATTTGCAGCTTTGTCTGTGGAGACACTAAAAAAGTTTTTGGGCGGTCTTTTTGAACACAACTCCAAAAGCTTAATTGCGCCATATACATTATTCTTAATTAAAGCTTCAACAGAAATTTTATCTTTTTCTGAACGGACATGTTTATGAGCTGAAAAATTTGAAACAACATCCCAAGTATCTGAATTAAATATTTTATCAAAAGTATCACTTAATAAATTCACCGGATAGGTTATGTATGCAGGATTATAGTCTAGTAAATTTGAGCTTCTCAAATCTCTAGTTAGTTCAGTTAAACCATTCTCATTAATATCTACTACGGTAATTTTTGAAGGTTTGTATTTTAAAATTTGTTGAATATAGCTAGAACCTATTGTACCCGCTCCACCAATTATTAATATCTTTTTGTTATTAATTTTTGAATTTAAAA
>ENA-ORCY01001319-ORCY01001319.1-marine-metagenome-genome-assembly--contig:-NODE-1319-length-11733-cov-3.993480_pt1 | contig 11733 bp, 18 predicted proteins | sample MGYA00248634_ERZ508507 | MGnify/ENA primary metagenome ERZ508507 (study PRJEB26178, sample SAMN06266269) | marine metagenome | isolation source: Columbia River Estuary | place: USA:Columbia River... | reverse complement strand
TTTAACTTTTCAATCAGTTGCAGCTTATTTTCTTGACCTGTTCCCTGTATTTTATCCATTTTATCTATTTCGCTTACAATTAAATATAGAGCTAATAGTTCTTTTCTTCTCGGGTCTTTAGTAGACATTTTTTGAAGTACTAAAGATATATTACCTCTTAAAATACTGATATCTTTATGCCCTAGCTGATAGTTTTCTTGCAATTCCGGTATTAATTTATTTCGTAGGCGATTTATCTGCCTAAAATTTTGAGTCTGCTCTTTTGTCTGCTGCCCTGTTTTAAAGGAGAACTTTCTACCTCCGTGCTCAAACATCTTATTAGAATTACTTTTAAGCTCTTCCTCACTCATTCCCTCAGATGCTTTATTATACGAATCTATAAATGATTCATACCTTTTCTCATAGGCTTCGTCTAGTAGCATAATTTGTTTGACATCTGGGTTTTTATCAATAATTCTTCTTATGTATTTAGATCTTACGCTTATACCATCAACTTGATCTTGTATTAATTGCTCTAATCGTAACCTGGCTTTTGATAGGTTAATTTTCGCCATTAGAAGTTCTTATATAGATCCAAGACTCTTTTAATATGGTCTGGGAACGCTACGTTATTACGTTGACTAGAGGAAGATTGATTTTGTATACTAGCTCCTGCCATGGTTTGGCGCCCCTTATGCTCATCTTTAGCATAATAAGTTATTAAATCAATCACAGCTAACTGTAGATCAGCGGGACATTCTGAATATCCTGCTTTATATGTAACTTCTACAGCTCCTGGTCCAAGAGGCCAATACGTAAAGCCATTTGACCCATTAGATCTAAAGATACTATCTGTTGAAGTATCTACATAATAGTCTACATCAACCACTAACGTTGTGTAATCCGAGGCTATACCACTCCGCTCTTTTACAGAAACAACAGTAGTTACAGGGCTTTCTTCTAACTGAATAGAAGTAACATTAAAGTGGTTATTAAAGTATTCTACTTTATTTGAAGCATAATAGTCTACAAAAGTATTATTACAGTAAGTTTTTACTAATTGACTCACAGAGGTTATAATAGTGTCTAGGCGAGCATCTTCCTTTGAGCTTTCAATCTTCTCAGAAATCTTGTATTCGTCTAGTGTTATTAAATTTGCCATAAGGTCATAAGTCCATTAGTAAAAACTCGGGGGCGAACCCCCAAGTTTTATTACTCTTCTACAATTAAGATGCAGCGTATTCAATACGAACAGAAGGAAGGTCGCCAACAGCGCCCGCATAAAGCTCGGTGAATCCGAGTGACTGAGATGCAACAACAGCAGTACGCTGGTTTGCAGTCTCGTAATCACTTTCGATGTTAACACCACGTAGACGTGGAACAACATAGTTGTGAACGTTAACAGCACAAGCAGCTGTCTTGTTCGCAGCACGAGAGAAGTGATCAGATACGACAACTGGAGATCCATAAACAGAACCCATAGTACCAGTTACCTTAGCAGCAATATCAGAACCAACTTCACTGATATCAGAGAAAGCAGGATCATTTACTAGGTTGTAGTACTCTTCCATGTTGACGATGTAAGCAACGTCAGCAGGATTGATACCATACTTACCCATTTCGCCACGAGCAGACATAAGCATAGCAGCAGTAAGGTTCGCAGAACCGTTAACAGCTAAGTCAGTTACAGTAGTTGAATCACCGGCTAAGAAAGAACCAGATCCATCAGTACCAGCTCCACCAACAAGACCTACAATACTAGAGTTACCAATAGTAAATGCGCCATCAATTGCACGAGCGTGAGCACGAGCTAGAGCTGACAAGATCATTGGAAGGATAGTTACAACGACTTGCTCGTCAGTATCAGCACCAATATAGGTACCAGAGATAAGACGCTTAGCAAGTGCAGTTACTTCACGCAATTCAAACTCGTTAGCAGCTACTTGGGTACGGTTCTCAAGGATACCATCACCAATTCCGCCTGAAGAGAAAGTTGCAGCGTTAGTGTCATCCATCAAAGGAAGTACAGTTGCACCAGAATTAACAGCTAGCTCTCTGAAGAGTCCAGCAACTTTCTGAGAAAGTCTAACTTCTTCTTCAAAAGTAGTTGAAACGATAGTATCTAAAGTACCAGCGTTAGTGTCGAACTGAACACCTACTTTTTCTTTAAGATCTTGTGCGAACTTAGTGTTCCAGCCCTTACCAGTGATTTTACCAAGTACAGAGGCATGGAGGAATTCCTTACCAAACTTAGTTAAATCGCCGCCACGGTTCTGGAAGCTTTTCTTGCTATTTTGCATAGCTTCGATTTCAGAAGACTTCTCTTCCAAATCGCTTTTGTGTTGTGCTACGATAGATGCGATGTCTGCATCTTTCTCAGCCATTTTTGACTCCATATCAGCCATAAGAGCTTCAACGCCAGACTGAATTCCAGTCTTAACTTTGATGTCCTGTGCTTCAACAATTTCAGCTTGTTTCTCAGCTTCGAGTTTCTCAGCTGCTTTTTGCTCGGCTTGCTTCATTGCGATTTTTGCAGCAGTATCTTCTGCTACCTTCTTTGCAAAAGCTTCCAAGTCGATGTTTTGATTATCCATCTTGATCTCCTGATCTGCGGAGTTGTCCGCGCTTTTAGGTGTGTTGTCACTAGCTATTCCCGAAGTAATAACTTCATCCTTAGCCAGAGACTGACCTGCTAGATCTACACGATTTGTGAAAGTTTTTTTGAACTCTTCGTACTCATCAGATGAGTCAAAAGACTTCGCGAGCGAAAAAGTAGCTGATTGATTGCACGGTACAGATACTACCGATACCTCAAACAACTCAGCGTCCTTAATCATAAGTCCGTCGGTTTCCTTAATATAATCAGCATCCTTGACTCGGAAACCTACGGAAAAGGCCCCAAGAACACCGTCTTTAACTAATTCTGCAACATTAGCAGGTGCTGACTTGCTAATCTTACATTCTAACTCTAAGCCATTTGGTCCTGCTTTCAGACCTGTGGCTCTACCAATTGGTTTATCATAATCATGATTAAATAAGATAATTGGATTTTTTTCAAAGTTCTGTAGTCCACCTTTCTGCCATGCTTCTGCTGAGATGGAATCACCCGCGCGATCAAAGTCAGCCGTGCTTGCCATCCCACGAATCATGACAGAACCATCGTCCTGTTCATGAGTCTTGAAAGTAGACGTCAGATTAAAGATTTTATTCATCATCTTTATCCTCTTTTACTGCTGGTTTAACAGCAGGCTTGACCGTAGCCTTAGGTGCTGGCGTAGGTACTTTTGGTGGAGCAGGTTTTGGTTTAGGAGGAGGATTTTCCTTCTTCTTAATTTCTGCCCACACTTCTGGAAGAGTGTTCTCCATAATACCTAACATACGGCTCCAACTTCCAAAAAAATTCAGTACAAGTCCTGCTCGGATAGGTGTGCGTGTTTCAATATGCTCATATTCACGCTTAGTAAGTATCTTACCTTCTTCTAGCATTACCATTGATACTGCTTCGAGGACTTTGCCTCTTTGTCTTAAACTTCCCATTATTCCTCCGGTTCTTCGACGGGGCGTCCGCCCTCGTCTGGGTTTGCTGCTGAACCTGCGATGTTTGCAGGAACTCTTATTTCTTCTGTGCCTTCAATAGCTTCGAAACCTAATCGTTCTCTTGCCTCTGCTGCTGTGATAATACCCCCGTTTACTAGTGAAGTATAATACGCAGATGAGTCTCGTAACTCAGGTTGCAAAGCGGGGATATTAGTAATGTCCTCACTTAGCTCAAAACCAAAAAATCTTTCTAGTCCATAATTAATTTTTCGAACTATAGGAAGTATAGTCTCCAAATAATATAGTCGCATATTTGGGCGAATGTTGGCGTTGTTACCAGAATCCATCATAATAGGAGGTATTCCTAACGCCTTCAAAATAATCTTTTCATTTTCTGAAATAGCACTTTGAAAATCTAATTCTTTAAAATTCACATTAGATATAGAATCTACTTCAATTCCACCGTCTAAGATAAGAGGTCGTCGACCACCTGCATCCGGACGGTAACGTGCTTGCCAAGAAACCATCATTCGTTCTTTGATTTTCTCGGAAAGCGTATTAGGTGACTTTAGTACCAATCCGGGTACAGCTCCGTTCTTAAAGAAGTTATCCTGAAAAGCTCGCATATTCTTCATAAGAATCATAGTACGCAATGCAGGTTTTAGACGAGGAACACCTCGATAGATTGAATGAAAAGAGTTTTCTTTAATATGAATGATTTCATTCGGTCTAAAAGTAATGTCATGCATTGTAAACTTTTCAATATAAGTTTCTCTGTCAGAGTGTATACGCACGTCAGTGGCAGGTAGATGATAGAGATGTGCTCCATCAAAGTATATAAAGATATTACCGTCAATTAAAAGATCAGTAATAAGGTTACGCTTAAAACTGTTAATATCTTGGTAAGGGTTTGGAGATTTGTTGAGAAGAAGCTCTACTTTAGCTCTTTTAATACCGGGAACCTGTCCCTTGAAAGAGTTTTCTCTAGAAACTAAAGTATGAATCTCAGCTACGTCGTCAACGATCATATTTACGCCGCGATTAACGATTTCTAAGTCTTCATACGCTTTTTCATAACTAAAACTAGGTTCTCTGGAAGAATTAATATCACTGCCCATATGATACTGTGCAGGATTTAACTTCTCTTCAGTGTCCTCAGGTTTTGTGCCAAAAATATTATTATACCAAGCCATGTTTTTCTCTTTGAATCTCTACCCAGCGCATTTGTTTTTTTGCAGTGCCTAATCCAGGGTCTTTACCATAAATTGAGTGAAGTTTTAAATGATGAGTATGACATAGTGTTACAGTGTAGTCATACAGCTCAGCATGATGCTCTTCTATAAAGTCATCCCGAAGTGCTTGTATATACTCGGGATTGTGTTTGTTCTTTGTTAACCATTGATTTAACAATGGTGTTAAACTGTAAAAGTGGTGAAAGTCAAGCTGCTCTGTCTCATCACAAATCTCGCAAGCGTTCCCTTTCTCATACTTGGATTTTGCCTTGTCTCGTACATACTTTACAACATCGCGTTTTAACTTAGGCATTTTCCATTAGTTCCTCAATTTTTATCTAAAGAATTATATCGACTTTGGGGTGACTTGTCAATAACTATTTTTCATCAGGTATCGTTAGAAGGACACTTGTGAGGTTTGGAATGAATAAAGTGCGTACCTCAAACCATCTGCCATGTGCGAAGCCATGTTGTGCTTCGGCTTTTCCTTTATTAAATTAGGGTTAGGGTCCCATTGATAAGAGTCTAAACATTTAAGCGACTCTTTACACTCTTGGTCGACATATAAATAATCATTATCAATAATAGCAGACACATGCCCTATACCATCTAGTACAGACTTCTTAGCATTGATAGTACTAATATCATAGTTCTGTGCAAAGTCAAAGCGAGTCTGTTGTGCTGCTGAATCAATGTAAATATAATCAATGTCCCACCGGTCAATAAGTTTTTGTATTTCTTCTGCATGTTGTTCTGTTGTACGTTCGTTATTTAAGTATTCGTCTACGAGGTAGTACTTTTCGTTTTCCCAGTCATAGGCAATTACACACAATGCTGTTGGGTCTTTGAAACCTACGTCTAATCCTGCAAAGACATCCATCTTTGAAGTATCTAGTTGAGACAAGTCTTTTACTTGCGTTTCAAAGTTAAACTTCCATATCTGACCTTCATAAGTATTAAAATCAGCTTCGTACTCTTGTTTAAATTCTGCTTCTGACATAGACTTACGCGCTTCTGCTATATCTGTTTCTGACATACGAGGATTGTCTTGATACGTTGCTCGTATACTACACCATTCAGGGAATTCATCTGAGAAGCCTCTATAGAAGAACTCAGAAAACCAGTTGTTGCGACCCCGTGGCGTGGAAATAAAAAGTGCTTTAGAGTTTTCTTTGTCTAGTGTTGGTCTGAGCGCCACGTTGAAGGCATCTTTTCCATCAGCGAGAGCAGCTTCGTCAAAAATAATAAGATCGTAAGAACGCCCAACACAAGAATCCACTTGATTAACCGATCCCATACGAACTGTAGACCCATTCGAGATTTCAATAACTTTATCTTTTGCATTATCCTTGGTTACCTCTAGATCGAAATGTTTAATTAGGTTTCTTTGTAGGTCGAAAGAAATCTGAGACAAAGAGTAGTTCGGGGACATAATAAGAATGTTAGAACCAGGCACTAAGGACACGAGCTGTCCAATAATGTTGGCAATGTAAGTTTTGCCTTGCCTACGGGAGACGGCGGCGGAGACAAAACGATATTTGGGGTTGTTAATCGCATTTATAATAGCTACTTGCGACGGCAACGGTTTGACATTCAATAGGTTTAAGTACGGTCCTATTGGAAGTTTTAAGAACTTTGCCTCAGATCCTAATTCAACTATTTCATTGGAGATAATATCTCTCCTACTCACTTCTACTGCCATATCAATCTTCTTTTTTTACTAAAGTCCATATTCCATAGCCTAGACCTACCCAGGCTATCATTTTTGCTAATCCACCGAACAGTATGACTGATCCGCAGATTCCAATAAGCATTGCACCATCCCAAGATGTGCGCTCTCCAATAAGTCTTTTAACTAAGTTCATATGTGAGTACCTCTCTTTTTATGACCGTTCCAAGCCATAAAGCCTGCCGCTGCTAATGCCCAGTAAGCAAGATAATTTAAAAACTTAAAGCCGTTTACTTCAATGCAGATGTCTCTAAAAAGCTTATCTGCTTGACTTTGATTCATTCGAATTGTATTTGTTCCGTCTTTCTTTTTCAAGCATGCAAACTTATAAACATAGTCATGTACTAGTCCGCCCATCAGTAGTACTCCTGTAGGAGATAACCACATGGCTAGAAATTTAGGTACCGATGCACCATCAAACTCAAAACCTTTAGGAACTACGTAATCTTCTCCACCTAGTTTAAAATGAAAGTCATCACAGATTTCCCACTGTCGTACTCCCATTAACCACATAAGAATACCTTTGAAGAATCCTTTATCTTTAGTCTGGATTGGAAGCGGTTTCATGTGAGGCATCTCATCATACTCAAAACCTACACGATACGCACCTTGACCATCGAACTTAGTAAAGATAAAACCAATTACTACTAGTACTGCAAATACTGTCCACTGCCAAAAAGTTACTGCTAAATCAAGTACCATTTCCATCTATTTCTTTCCTCCTACTGCATCTGCGGCGAAAAAGGCCGACACTAATACTGCGATTGAGGCAAAATAAGTAGGTGCAATATTTGCAATTAAATTTGCCGCTTGATCTAACCCGAACATAGAAGTTAGAAAAATACCAAAAGGGTACAACAAAAGACCAACTAAAGAAAACCATGCCATCTTACGAATAGCATCTCGTTGAGCGTCTTTATCTTCTAACTCTTTACGTTTAAATTCTAAGTACATCTCTTTTTCAGAGTCGGATACTTCTCCGTCTCCATTTGTATCTGCGGGATGATACCCTGCTTTTTCGTCTACCATTTTACCTTATCCGCCCAATATGCTGCGGACATTTTGCCTTTAGCTATATTCTTGGCGTGTCGTGCTTTGAAAGACGCCCTCTTTTTTCGCATTGCTGTAGACTCTCCAGCCTTCGGCTTCCCTGCCGTTTTAGCTCCCTGCTGGCCGAAACGAATTGTCTTTATCTTACTACCAACTTTAGCTACTACGATATGGGACTTCTTAGCGTGTCCAGGAGTACGTTTAGGTTTGTTAAACCCCGCAACGCCTGCTCGCTTTAGTCTTGAGTCTTTCTTCTTAGCTCTTCTTTTTGCGGGCATTTTAAGTTCCTTTAAAAGTTCTTACCACCTTGCTAAGTAGCATTTTTATAGCTGTCATATAGGCCCAACCGTGTCCAAACCACCAATGAAATTGATGATTTAGCTCAATCTTGTCTTTGCCGCCAAATTTACGAGTCCAGTTATCTACGTAGTCGCCTTTATAGCGAAGTACTGCATGAGAGATTTTTCTCTTGCTTGGACCAACTAAACAGATACCTGCTTGATGCGTAAGTAACATCCACCACATCTTCAGTTGGCTTTCCCCGCATAAACGATAGAGTATAGAAAGTGAATAATCTTCACAATCTCCTACAAACTTTCCAGCGGCATTTTCAGAGTATATAATCTTCCATGCGTCTGACATACCAAACTGCTCACTGTCAAGTCTGTACTCCCATTTGGCAGTAAAGTCTGCAACAATCTTATCTCGCTTAGCTACTTCTTCTTTTGTCATTTCTTCACTCCCATGCGATATTTGCCACCTCGGCGCTTGTATTCTTTTACTAGAAACGCATTTGCATATGCTGAGGGGTAAACTTTAAATTTTCTTTTTACCTGAGCTTTTACCGCTGAGTACAGGCGCTTGTTCGTCGGTACTGGCTTCTTCTTCGCTACTTTCCTCTTCTTTCGTACTGCCATCTAAAGATTCCTCTACTGGAGGTACCCAGCCTGCGGCTGCCTTAGCCTCTTCTTCACTAGAAAAAAATCTAACATTTTTCCCTTCTTCGATCAAATACCAGACTCCACGTTTTTGATAGACTTTCATACTATTTACCTCTCTTCTTGCCTTTGCCTTTTCCTTTTCCTTTCTTAGCTGGACGTCCGCGTTTCTTACCATAAGTTCCTTTACCTGCTGGCATAATGCTCTCCTACATCTTGGTGGCTAGAGTTACTAGTACACCTGCTAGGAACATAATTACTGTTCCACCCATTAATAACATACGAGACTCTATACGCAAAAGACCTCTTTCAACATCCTCTAGGCGCTGAAAACAGGTCTTCCATCGTTCGTCACATTGAACTTCGTGCATCGCTAATTTTTTCTCTAATTCGTCTACTTGATCCGAAGTTCTTAGAAATCTTTCAATATTCTCATTCTGTGCCATTGAGTAGTTTTTCCATCAGCTTACCGTAATTACCTTGACCGAAGGGCACTGATTCATTAATCTGCACATTAGTCTGGTTTTTGATATTGCTGCTTTCGGCTTTCGCGAGATCGGTTTGAGCTTTAATCTCATCGATACGCATCTTATGAGCCATCTGTAGTAAATCTGCTAAATCTTTACTAGAGTAGACACCAGACTCCTGGGCTTCTTCTAGTTTGGACGCTATCATTTCGTCTAACAAGGAACCTATGTTGTTCTTATTACGATAACCCATGTCTAAATACACAGTATCGATATACTTTTTTACTTCTCGCGTATTCAGGACTTCGACTACCTGCTGTTCAGGTACCTGCAGATACTCACATACACCGCGAATATTGCCGTATTGCAGATAACTATTCGCTATCTCCAGTCCCTCAGGAGAAATTGTGGTTAATTCTTTTGCCATGGTTCAAATTATACTCAGTTAGGGTTGTTTTGTCAAGAAGTTTTTTTCTTAGGTGCTCGTATTATAGGAGTAGAACAAGTCCTAATATAAAGCCTATATTTAAACCTAGGGAACATACAAAGATAAAGTCTCGTGAGAAGCTTCTCCTTTCGTAAGTATCCATTATTCTGCCAATGGATTATCGAGCGCCCTTTGCAGTTTTTTAGTTAGTCTATCTTCTAGCTCTTTCATCTCTCGAGAAGTGTCAGAACTAAGTGCATCTCTTTTACTTTCAAAGCGTTCGCTTGCACTATCAATCATTTCACGCACTTTTTCTTCTGATGCGCGTACCTTGTCTTCTGCTCTATCTGCTTGCTTTTCTATTCGGAGTATGTCGTCTCTCAAACCTGATTTAATGTCTCGAGTATATTCGATTGCGTCATCGAGTTTTGTTTCCATTACATCGTTTCGTGCTGCAATTGCATCTACATCAATATTCTGAACAATCTCTTTCATGTCCATATAATCTTTATAGAACTCGAAGGTTGCCCATGACGCGCCACCCAGAGTAGAGAGTGCAGTAAGTAGTATAGCTGCTTTACCGCCTTTAAACGTCATTCCCGCAAATTCAAATTCTGCCATTAATTTGTTTCCTTATTATCCCCCGTAGCTAATATACTTTGAGCGAGAGGGGGCTGGACCGGAGGTAGGTCGTCTGTAAACTGCAAGTTTCTTAGGTTTGCAATCTCTTGCTTTAACCTAAACACCTCCATTCTTTTCTTTTCAAGTTCTAGTTGATATAGAGTGTTACAGTTAAGTCTTTCTTTTGGCGCTCCTATTGGTATATTAATACGAGCATAAACGCCTACATCATTAGTCCTTACTTGAGGCATTGTCTGATCTACTCTGTAAGGACTATCGTATCCGTTGTCTATGAATCCTACAACCCCAAACTCCACATTCGTAGATGAGCCGATAGCATTTTGGCACTCTAATTGACCTGACCTTATTCTATCTGACGCATAACTTTGTGGAGAAGATGGCAAGTTCAGATTAAGAGAACTTGAATCGCCCCAAACTGTTGAACATACGAACAACAGAACTATAATTATTAAAAACTTCACAATGTCTCACTTTAATTTTGAACATATTCGAGAAGATACAATAGAAGGTTCCCTCACAGTTAATAGTATCTTCGATTTAGAACAAATATATTTAGCTTTATCAACTTCCCTATTACTAATATATATTGTTATATATTTTCTTTCTCGATAGTCCAGAGGGACTATTTTGCTTGCTGTTGCAAACCGTACAGGATTCCAATCCTTATCAAACACATTTAATCCATAGTACCGTATGTCTTCTCTAGTATTTAGCAGCACCATGTCTGCTTTGTATACTCCTGCCATATGTGACATTTCTAGCTCTGGATAGGTAGGAGTAAACTGGTGGGCATTTGCATACCCACCTGTTAAAAGTAGAAGCAGTACGATAAATCTCATTATTTAGCAATACACTCCGCTACAATAAGTGCAGTATAGTTGCCAGAAGGAAAAGCTTTTCCATATCCATACTCTGCTTCAGAAGTTACATTAAACCACACACTACCTGCTTTCACTAAGTCAAACTCTGTGGTGTGTCCGTTGTTGTAAATAACTTTATCAGTATTAAAAATGGACATAGCTGCATCCGACATTTGGCCAGCAACAGTTGTACTTGTCCAATCTACGGTATCTGATAAAGATGGAGCAGTTGAAAAACTAGTAGGAGTTGTAATTACTGCTTTATACTTTGAAGCAGTAACAATGTCATACCGAACGATGGGCATTACACCTCCATCGGCAGATTTAGTACTTAACTTGTCCACTGTCGGGTTTCCAAACATACCCGCAGTATCTGATTGAATTACACACTTAGATTCTATAAATCCGTTAATTGGGATGCTAGCACCTGCCGTACTCGCCGCAACTGCTAATGCAGGAATTAATAATAGTTTTTTCATTTTCATAGGTTTTGAGTTCCTAGTGCAGATGCACCCTTCGATAATTATTTATCGTACTGTTTTGTTACCATCTCTTCATGTAACTTTTGTTGAGCCAGTCCTAGCCTCCTGCCTTTCTTATTTTTGGGTATCTGACTATCGGGAATCATAGGCATATCTGTATAAGTGCCTCCGTTTAACGAACTAGTATAAGATACCGGTATATAGTTCATTGCAAATAGTGCCGCTTCTTGAGCAGCTGCCTGTCCGTCCATTGCTCCGCGATTAAGACCTCCAAGCATTTTTTCTAAGTCTACTTTGACTTTTTTAATACGCATCTTACGTTCGTATTCTTCCTCTTCGTCAAGCTCTGCTTGGCGTTCCATTTCTGCCAACACAAGCTCATCTTGCAAA
>ENA-ORCY01001318-ORCY01001318.1-marine-metagenome-genome-assembly--contig:-NODE-1318-length-11737-cov-2.502230_pt1 | contig 11737 bp, 12 predicted proteins | sample MGYA00248634_ERZ508507 | MGnify/ENA primary metagenome ERZ508507 (study PRJEB26178, sample SAMN06266269) | marine metagenome | isolation source: Columbia River Estuary | place: USA:Columbia River... | reverse complement strand
GTCGCAACCGCGACGATTTGAAACCCCAAAGCCCAAATCGGCCAAAATCGATTGCTCGCCAGCGCCAATATCAACAACGCCAGCAAGCAGCCTGCGTCAACTGCAAACAGCCCTAGCGACGTTCCAGCCCAACTGGGGTGTATCCGCGCCGCAGCGACGGTCAACACGGATGCCACGACAAAAATAGCCGAGCCTGCCTTGCCTGTGCGGCCACCATTTGCGCTGGCATAAACCGCGCACAGCAAAAGCGCGGAATAAAATGCCAGCAATATGGTATCCATGTTCTTGCCCGTCCTTTTGTTGCAACCCGAGAACGGGCAAGAATATCCTAGCTCAACCGTTTACAACCCGAAGAGCGGATGGCCGGGTTAACGGACCGGGCGCGCAACCAAAATTTATCTCTTGCAAGTTACTATCCCGTTGCGCGACCGCAATCCTGCGGTGGGCATGCATAAACCCTTTGCGTGCGTCGACCATTTTTGAAAGGCCAACGGCAGCGCCTTCGATCGCAGCCTGCGATTGTGCCAAAGATGCATCCGAATGACGGCAAGCATCAATTACGGAGGAGGTAAGGGTAGCTAAGTCCGCGAGAGCTTGATCAATAGCTAGATGTGCGGAAGTAATGTCCGATGCCAATTGTTTGGCTGTCTCGTGCTCGATATGTACCATGTCGAAATTTCCTCATTTTTAGGCATTTTCAGCCGACGAGGAGACAGGTTATTGAAACAGCCGCAACGTGCCCGTTAAGACCACAACAACAAAAGCCATCACCAACGTGCTGAAAAATGACAAATTCAGCGCAAAAACCAGAATTTCCCTACGGGATAATTCATGTCTTTCTCCCCCGATGGGTGGCACGGAAATGAACGAGACTAATTTCGCCAATCTCCGCCGCCATCCGTCGGGAAGACTGTTTTGGCTAACGGCATCGTCAGCGGATTCAAGCATCGGCGTTTCGTATACGAACGGTTGGTATATACCGCCTTGGTCAAGCGTTGCGAATAACTTGGCAGCGTCTTTACGACTTGTGGCATTTAGCTTGCGTCTTGCGGCATCAAGTCGTTGATCCACAGTGAAGGGTGATATGCCCAATGTCCGGGCTATTTCCTTAGAAGTTTGATGCTGCACCACCAGCCGGAGGCAAGCCTTTTGACCCTCGGTTAGGTGAAGAGGCGACTGTGCGCGCATCGAAATGTTCTCTTCGACAAAAGACTTTTTGGACATTATTTTGGCCATGGTCCCTGCCCCCTTAACGAAGGTTATAAACAGAGATAGGACGCTAAAGCAAGGCAATTGCTATATTTTTTTGCCTTTACTTGCCATTTTTTGACCGATTCGCCATAAGGAATGGCCATGATCGGAAATAAAAAACAATACGCCAAAACTTCTGCTTTGCGGGCATTTTTATCTGGTGAAGCAGCGGGGGGTATTTTGTTAATGGCGGCCGCCGCATTGGCCATGATTATTGCTAATTCGTCTATCGCTGCAAGCTATAGTCATATTTTACATTTGATAATCGGCCCGGAGTTGACGCCAAAGCTTGGCCCGATGACCGTTCACCTTTGGATAAATGATGGCCTGATGGCAATTTTCTTCCTGCTCGTCGGGCTCGAGATTAAGCGCGAATTTGTTGACGGACATTTGTCCACTTGGGCCGACCGCGCGCTTCCTATGGTCGCCGCAGCGGCAGGTATGATTGTTCCGGCGATTATTTATCTCGCGGTGGCCGCCGGGGATCCTGCATTGCAGCGTGGTTGGGCTATACCGGCGGCTACCGACATTGCATTTGCCATTGGCGTGCTTGCGCTGCTGGGCAGCCGAGCTCCCGCTTCTTTGAAACTGTTTCTGACAACGGTTGCCATTGTGGACGATATGGGCGCAGTGGCGATTATAGCTTTATTCTACACGGAGGAGTTGAACATCGCCGCGCTGATCGCAGCTGGCGGCATTTGGCTAGTTATGATGATGCTCAACCGTTTTCGGGTAAATGCCCTTTGGCCATATCTCATCCTCGCGGTCCTGTTATGGTATGCGACATTGTTATCCGGCGTGCACGCCACCATTGCGGGCGTGATGGCGGCATTTGCCATTCCGTTCCGCCGAACGCTTGCTGCGCCTGACGCCGAAGATTCTGCACTCCATCGGCTGGAGCATGCGCTGGTAAAGCCCGTTGCATTTTTTATCGTACCGATCTTTGGCTTTGCCAATGCCGGCGTGTCCCTGGCCGGCATCAGTCTTGCTGCGCTCATTGCGCCGCTACCTCTGGGTATCGCGCTGGGCCTGTTTTTGGGCAAACAGCTTGGCATTTTTACCAGCGTCTGGATTGTTGTTAAGCTGGGCATTGCTGCACGTCCGGCACATGCAAGCTGGATGCAAGTCTATGGCGTCGCTTTGTTGTGCGGCATTGGCTTTACGATGAGTTTGTTTATCGGCGGCCTTGCCTTCATTGGCCCGGATCAGGGCGATGCTGTCAAAATTGGTGTTCTCATGGGCTCTATACTGTCGGCGATAATTGGCTATCTAATCCTGCGCTTTGCCGCGCCGCAAAAAGATATAATTGAAAGCACGATATGAACCTTCGCTACCTTATCCTTCCCTTCGCTTTGCTGGCGACAGTTAGCGCTACCGTTGCTCCAGCGTCCTCTGAAAGTGTCGCTGCACCAGCGATGTCAATTGCCGATATTTCCGATGCCTATGTCCGCTTGACGCTTGAAGCAGGAACGCATGAAGCGGAGTATGTCGATGCATATTATGGCCCGCCTGCGTTGCAAGCAGCGGCGAAGGCAAATCCGCGGTCCCTGGCACAATTGATTGCCGAAGCGCGCGTCTTGACGGCCGCCATTGATGGGACCTTGCCTTCGATCAAGGTGGAACCGGACCGCCGCCGTGCAGTTGCGCTGCGTGGAATGCTCATTGCTGCGGATACTCGGTTGCAGATGCTACAGGGCCGGACATTTGCGTTCAATGATGAAGCGCAGGGTCAGTTTGCGACGGTGCCGGATTTGAAGCCGCTGGCACATTATGACGCCATACTGGCAAGTCTTGAAACGCTGATTCCCGGCAATGGGCCTCTCGCCGCACGCGTCGATACTTTTAATGAGCGTTATGTCATTCCTAAGGACCGCTTGCAGCCTGTTTTTGATGCCGCAATTTCCGAATGCAAACGGCGCACGGCGCAATTTATCAATTTACCAGCGGGCGAGACATTCGTGATGGAGTTTGTCACGGGCAAGCCTTGGTCAGGCTATAATTATTATAAGGGCAATTATAAAAGCTTGATTCAGATTAATACTGACCTGCCGATCCGTGTCAGCCGCGCGGTCGATTTGGGCTGTCATGAAGGCTATCCCGGCCACCATGTGTTGAATCTGATGGTCGAAGAACGGTTGGCGCGCAAAAATGGGTGGAAGGAATATGAGGTCAATCCGCTCTATAGCCCGACGAGCGTTTTATCCGAAGGTAGCGCCAATTACGGGATCGATCTGGCATTCCCTGCGGCAGAGCGCTTGGCATTTGAACGCGATATTCTGTACCCGATCGCTGGCCTTGACCCTAATTCTGCAGAAGCGTTTTGGAAAATGCAGCAAATGACCGATGCGCTATCGGGCGCGCGGTTAACAATCGCGAAAATGTATCTCGATGGTGCGGTTACACGTGCGCAGGCACTCGAACTAACGCAGAAATATCTGTTGCTCTCGCCGGCGCGCGCGGAACAATCGGTGAAGTTCACTGACCATTATCGCAGCTATGTGATCAACTATGGCTGGGGCAAAGATCTGGTCCGCGCTTATATTGAGCGCGGTAATCCCGATCCGACCGAACGTTGGCGCCGGATGGAGAAAATATTGAGCGAGCCAACCGTGCCCGCGGACTTGCTGCCGTAGCCCAAGTGTTTGCCGAACCAAGCAATGTGGTTGTCTTCGGCGGCTTATCAGCAGCGGTCATACTGATTGAAGGCGGATATGCCGTCGATGAATTGGGTCAGTTTTCTAAACTGTTTTTGAATTTTCAGAAAATACGGAAATACACATTGTTCTGATAATAAGAGGCCAGCGGCTGGCCCTGTGCGTCAAGCGCGGGCGAAAAACGCGCCCGCCGCATCATCGATTTGCAGACGGCATTGTCAAATTCCTTCGGACGTGTTGTGGCCTGAATATGACACCCTGTGGGGATGCCATCAGGTCCAATGCTGAGGCGGAAATTCACCAAAGCGGGCTGTCTAGCCATAAGCATTTTTTCTGGATAGTCAGACGACTTTACCCAATCACCTGGTGAATTTAAGGGCTCTGCCTTCCTGGTTAAGGTTTTGTGTTTTTCAACATCCACACCCCAGCTAGCGACTAAATTTTCAACGCATCTATCGAGCGCCGCGATCGGTCCCCGCAGTGAACCTGTTTCCAGTGTTACTGGCTTTCGCAGGGGCTTGCCTATACGCAGGTATTTGACTGCCTTTTTCCGCTCCTCGCTTATGGGCTGAAGGTTGATCCATTCGTCATCGGAGCGATCTTTAATAGCCAATAGTTCCGCCGCGCTTGGCGGCGCGATACGGGCGCTTCTGGAAAACAGTAAAGCGGGCTCCGTTCCAATAGTTCCGCTGGCAAATGCGAGTTTCTGCTCTTCCTCGACTGGCCCGAACTGGATGTTTGCAACGCCTTTTTGAACCGCCTTCGGAACAAATTTACCCGCAATTGTCATCTGATAATATTCGCTGGGTCCATAAAGGTCCATGAACAACAAAGCGGTTTGTTTGCCTTCGCCAAACTGGCGCACGAGTCGGCATCGTTCATCGGCATAATCTACGTGCCATTTTGAAGAGGGTTTCAAAATCAATGGCGTCTGCGGAGCAGCAGCGACTGGTGACGCCATCGTGACGGCAAAAAGAATCCAGAACGCAACGAATGATTTTGTCATAGAAATCAAGCTACGCATCGCAGCGTCGTTGCTACAAGTAAAAAGGGTGGACATTTCTGCCCACCCTTAAAAATTTACGCTTGGTTGCAAAATATTACAGCTTGCCAACCAACTCAGGCACGACGGTAAACAAGTCACCGACGAGGCCGATGTCTGCAACTTGGAATATCGGAGCGTCTTCGTCCTTGTTGATCGCGATGATGACCTTGGAGTCCTTCATACCCGCCAAATGCTGGATCGCGCCGGAGATGCCGACCGCGACATATACTTCTGGAGCGACGATCTTGCCGGTCTGGCCAACCTGATAGTCGTTAGGCACAAAGCCCGCGTCTACAGCGGCGCGGCTGGCGCCGACGCCAGCGCCAAGCTTATCAGCCAAGGGCAGGATGGTCGCCGCAAAGGTTTCCGCATCCTTCAACGCACGGCCGCCCGATACGATGATCTTGGCAGATGTAAGTTCAGGACGTTCTTGCTTGGCGATTTCTGCCGACAGGAATGATGACGTACCGGCATCGCCTGTGCTTGCAACCGCTGCGATTGTCGCCGAACCGCCGGTTTCTTGTGCCTTGGCAAAGGCTGTACCGCGCACGGTGATAACCTTCTTGGCATCCGACGATTGAACCGTGGCAATCGCGTTACCGGCATAGATGGGACGCGTGAACGTATCTGCGCTCTCAACCGACAGAATGTCAGAGATTTGCATGACGTCCAGCAACGCAGCTACGCGTGGTGCGATGTTTTTGCCATTTGATGTAGCAGGCGCAAGGAACGCGTCATGTGTTGCCATCAACGATGCAACCAAGGGTGCGACATTTTCGGCCAATTGCTGCGCGTAAGCTGCGTCATCGGCAACATGCACTGTGGTCACGCCAGCGATCTTTGCAGCCTGCTCGGCAACTGCGCCGCAGCCTGATCCCGCGACGAGGACATGCACTTCGCCAATCTGCGATGCAGCGGTGACGACCGCAAGCGTTGCATCCTTCAGCGATGCATTGTCATGTTCGGCATAAACGAGGGTCTTCATGCGGCCACTCCCATTTCTTTGAGCTTTGCAACCAACGCGTCCACGTCGGCAACCTTGATACCTGCGCTACGCACGGGTGGCTCGACAACCTTCAATGTTTTGAGGCGCGGGCTAACGTCAACGCCATAATCGGCAGGTGATTTCTGCGCGAGCGGTTTTGACTTTGCCTTCATGATGTTCGGCAAGGAGGCGTAACGTGGCTCATTCAAGCGCAGGTCGGTCGTAATGATCGCTGGCATCTTCAACGCCACGGTCTGCAAACCGCCATCGACTTCGCGTGCAACATGCACTTCGTCGCCCGATACATTCACCGTATTGGCAAAGGTACCCTGTGGGCGCCCGGTCAACGCGGCAAGCATCTGGCCGGTTTGGTTGGAGTCATCGTCAATGGCTTGCTTGCCAACAATGACCAGACCAGGCTGTTCTTCTTCGACAATCTTTGCGAGGATCTTGGCAACGCCCAGTGGCTCGACATCTTCCGCAATCACCAAAATTGCGCGATCTGCGCCCATGGCCAAAGCGGTGCGCAGCGTTTCTTGCGCCTTGTCCGGTCCAATCGACACCGCAATAACTTCGGTCGCAATGCCCTTTTCACGCAAACGCAGCGCTTCTTCAACCGCGATTTCGTCAAACGGGTTCATGCTCATTTTGACATTTGCCAAATCAACACCCGAACCATCGGGCTTAACCCGAGGCTTTACGTTATAATCGATGACCCGCTTAACGGGGACGATGATCTTCATGTGCTCATCCTTCCATACCGACTCAAACGGCGAGTGAATGCCCGCCTAAACTGGAGCGCCTATGCTTAAGGTTAACGTGAACGTCAAGCGTTCGATAAATTAAGCTGCCTTGCGAACTTCCGCGACAATTTTCTCGGCTGCATCGCCAAGGTCGTTGGCCGATACGATAGGTAGGCCGCTATTGGCGAGGATGTCCTTGCCCTGCTGCACATTGGTGCCTTCCAAGCGGACAACGAGTGGCACCGACAGGTTCACTTCCTTAGCTGCCGCAACGATACCATCGGCGATGATGTCGCATTTCATGATGCCGCCGAAGATATTCACGAGAATACCCTTAACAGCGGGGTCCTTCAGAATGATCTTGAAGGCCGCTGTAACCTTTTCCTTCGATGCGCCGCCGCCGACGTCGAGGAAGTTAGCAGGGAATTCACCGTTCAGCTTGATGATGTCCATCGTTGCCATGGCAAGACCAGCGCCATTGACCATGCAGCCAATATTGCCGTCGAGCTTAATATAAGCGAGGTCATATTCCGAAGCTTCAACCTCGGCAGGGTCTTCCTCGGTCAAATCGCGCAGTTCGGCGAGGTCCTTGTGGCGGAACATCGCATTGCCATCAAAACCGACCTTGGCGTCAAGCACTAGAAGCTCGTCGCCATTTTTGCCTTCGCAAACCGCCAGCGGGTTGATTTCGATCTGTTCGGCGTCGGTACCCAAAAACGCGGCATAGAGACCAGCAACCACAGTCTGCGCCTGCTTGGCCAAATCACCCGTCAGGCCAAGCGCCTTTGCAACGCTGCGGCCATGGTGTGGCTGAAGTCCGGTTGCTGGATCGACAACGATGGTGTGAATCTTCTCGGGGCTGTCATGCGCCACATCTTCGATGTTCATGCCGCCTTCGGTTGAGGCAACAATAGCAATCCGGCTTGTCGCGCGATCGACCAACAATGCGAGGTAGAATTCCTGCTTAATGTCGGCGCCATCGGTGATGTAGAGGCGGTTGACTTGCTTGCCTTCGGGGCCAGTCTGGATCGTCACCAATGTATTGCCCAGCATGTCCTTAGCATGGGCCTCAACCTCATCCAGATTAAAGGCCAAGCGAACACCGCCCTTTGCATCGGGACCCAATTCCTTGAACTTGCCCTTGCCGCGTCCACCAGCGTGGATTTGCGACTTCACCACATATAGCGGGCCAGGCAATTGCTTCGCAGCCGCAACCGCCTCTTCCACGCTGAGTGCCGCTATACCAGCGGGACAAGCCACGCCGAATTTAGCAAGCAGTTCTTTGGCCTGATATTCATGGATATTCATGGGAGATTGCATCCTTGCAAATGGAAAGTATCGCCGGTCGCTTAAGCACAGAAGGGCACCGAATGGAAGGGCTTGCGCTGATGTTTTTTGGTGCGCGCACAGGAGCGGAAGGCTCCGAGAATCGGTCTCAATTTCCACGTTCTTTAGATCACTGCGTGCAAAATTTTAATGCAATAAATCGAGGGCAATCAATTCTCGGCGCAGTGTATCGGCGTCTTTAAAGTGATGCGCAGCAAAACCGTTTTGGCGTGCGCTGATGACATTGTCATGATTATCGTCGATAAAAATTGCCGTGCCCGGCTCTAGTCCGAAACGCTGCAACGCCAGCGCGTAAATGGCGGGGTCTGGCTTTACCAATTTTTCGACTCCCGACACGATTATGTCCTGAAAGCAGTCGAATATCCGCTGTGTCGGACGGAAACCATCCCAGAACTCTGCGCCGAAATTGGTGATCGCATATAATGGCACATCGCGTTCGGCGAGGTCCTGCACAATCTCCAGCGACCCTGTGATCGGCCCGGGGATGGTTTCATTGAAACGGCTGGCATAAGCTGCAATCCACGCAGCATATTTTGGAAATTCCGCGACCCGCTCGGCAACCATCTCATCCAAAGCGCGCCCCGCATCATGCTGAAAATGCCATTCGGGGGTTACAACATGGGTAACGAAATATTCCAGCTCGCCCTTATCCGTGATCAGTTTTGCAAAGAGATGCCGAAGATCCCATTCGAACAACACTTTGCCAACATCAAAGACCACATTGGTTATTTTAGGCATATACTCCACCTCTTCGCGCGAAAGACTCAAGCGGAAACGAGGCGCAAAAAAACCGCCCACGAATCAGATTCGGAGCGGCATTTTGCCTGTTCAACTGCCCGCATCGCGCAGGCAGGACCAAATTAACCCTGACGCGCCTTGAAGCGTGGCTGGGTCTTGTTGATGACATAAGTGCGGCCACGGCGACGAATCACGCGGTTATCGCGATGGCGGCCCTTGAGCGACTTCAGAGAATTAACGACTTTCATCGGATTTACCCGTCTATTAAATGCATAAAGCTTGAATTGAAGGCGCGCTCCTATGGGTCGGGCTGCGGAAAGTCAAGCGCGATTGGCGCATCTTTGCGGATTCAGCCTCCATCTATAGCTTTATGTGGTAGGGGACGGGCCTCGGGACAACTGCATAATGAAAATGGCCCGTTTTTGCCGCTTCTCGCGCTTTCTGTGTTGACCGCCTGCATCGTACCAATCGGTCCTGTCGAGGTGACGCGCTTCAACCGCTTGGCCGAAGCCGGCCCCTATGGCACGGGAAGCTTTGCAGTTGCACTTGCGGGCGAATCGGGTTGGGACCTGTCGCCCGCCACGCAACCCGGAATTGCCGCATCAAAATTGGCAGAATCCTTGTTTAAGGACTTCCCCGGCGTGTCGGGTGAGACTATCCGCGTGCCATAAACTTTATTGCGAGAGCGAACCAAAAATGCCGATTATTGACATCAATGCCGCGTTCGACAGCGGAAACATTATCGTTCATGCCGTCGATGACAATGTCGCGACGCTTGGTATCCGCAAGGATAAGGATTCGGAATTTGCACAATGGTTCCACTTTCGCGTGGCGTGCACTTCAGGCGAGGAGCTGGAATTACGGATTACAGGCCTTGAGAGCAGCGCCTACCCCGGCGGCTGGCCCAATTACCGCGCTTGCGTCTCCGAAGACCGCGATTTTTGGGGTCGCGCCGACACGACTTATGACAAGGCCAAGGACGGAGGCACTTTGACCATCCGTTACACCCCCGCAAGCAATCTTGCATGGTTTGCCTATTTCGCGCCCTATAGCATGGAACGGCACCATGATCTGATTGCCGAGACAGCATCGCTTGAGGGCGTGACCTATCGCTGCCTTGGCCACAGCATCGAGGGTCAGCCCATCGATTGCCTCGAAATGGGCAATGGCGATACGCAGGTCTGGCTCTATGCGCGCCAGCATCCCGGCGAGACTCAGGCCGAATATTGGATGGAAGGCGCCATCGACATGCTCACCGACCTGAGCGATCCGCATACACGCGTGCTGCTTGAAAAATGTCGCCTTCACATTGTGCCCAATTGCAATCCGGATGGCAGTTGCCGTGGGCATTTGCGGACCAATTATCTGGGCGTCAACCTGAACCGCGAATGGGCCGAACCGTCCGCGGAGCGCAGCCCCGAAGTGTTGGCCATCCGCAACGCCATGGATGAAACCGGTGTGCATTGGGCCATGGACGTGCATGGCGACGAAGCCATTCCCGCAGCATTTATGGCAGGGTTTGAAGGCATTCCTTCATGGACCGATGATCAGGGTGGTCGCTACAATGCCTTTATAAATCGCCTTTCGGCGCGAACACCCGACTTCCAAACGGAGCTAGGCTACACCAAGGCTGGTCCCGGCAAAGCTAATTTGTCGATGTCGACGAACCAGTTGGCAGAGCGTTTTGGACCTTCGCACCAATGCGTCGCGATGACGCTTGAAATGCCTTATAAGGACACCGTGCACGGCAATGACCCTGACCAAGGCTGGTCCCCCGAACGTTGCCGCTTACTCGCCCGAGAGTGCCTCGCGACTTTGGCGGAGATGGTGTAGACATAACTGCAACTACAGCTGCGCTCAAAAACCTCTCGTCGGTTTCATGACCTTGGCGATTTGACCAATTTGCGTTAGGGCGCCGGCAAACAATTTAGGAAAGCAAAAATGCCGAAACTCATCCTCATCCGTCACGGCCAATCGCAGTGGAATCTGGAAAATCGCTTCACCGGTTGGTGGGATGTCGACGTAACTGAAAAAGGTGCTGCCGAAGCTTGGGCGGCAGGCGAGCTGATGAAGGCGATGGGCATATCGCCGGACACAGCCTTTACCAGCGTGCAGACACGGGCAATCAAAACGTTGAACTTGGCCTTGGAGGCGATGGGCCGTTTGTGGGTTCCAGTAACCAAGAATTGGCAGTTGAACGAGCGGCATTATGGTGGGCTGACTGGCCTAGATAAAGCAGAGACAGCGGCGAAGCATGGCGAGGATCAGGTGAAGATCTGGCGCCGCAGTTTCGATATTCCGCCACCGCCACTTGCCGCAGGGTCGCCATATGATCTGTCGTCGGATCCACGTTATGCTGGCATCAATATTCCGGCGTCCGAAAGCCTCAAAGACACCATTAACCGTGTGCTGCCTTATTGGGAAAGCGCGATTGCGCCGGAGTTACGGGCTGGAAAAACCGTGTTGATTTCGGCGCACGGCAATAGCCTGCGCGCGATGGTCAAAATGCTGGACGACGTACCCGAGCAGGACATTGTCGAGCTCAACATCCCGACGGGCGTGCCTTTGCTCTATGACCTCGATGCCAACCTGCAGCCGCGTAGTCACCGCTATCTTGGAGATCAGGCCGCGATCGAAGCCGCTGCCGAAGCGGTAAAGCGGCAGACTGAAAAACGTTAAGCCTTGCCCGGAGCCCAACCGTCGTAGCGACCGCCCGATGCCTCGGCTAATTCGCGTAGGCGCTGCGAAGCCGCTCGGATCACCGGAACATGCAGGTGCATCGACTTGACCGCATGAACGCTGACCGGGTGCGCACCACCTTCGGCTGATTCGCGCATCTCGATCGCATAGCCGTCGGCTTCCAACTGACCCGCCACCGTTCGCGCCGCGTCCAGGGTGGGCATGGCGATGAAGAAATCGAGATCGGAAGAGCACACGTCTGAACTCCAGTCACTAATGCGCATCTCGTATGCCG
>ENA-ORCY01001312-ORCY01001312.1-marine-metagenome-genome-assembly--contig:-NODE-1312-length-11780-cov-4.614372_pt1 | contig 11780 bp, 12 predicted proteins | sample MGYA00248634_ERZ508507 | MGnify/ENA primary metagenome ERZ508507 (study PRJEB26178, sample SAMN06266269) | marine metagenome | isolation source: Columbia River Estuary | place: USA:Columbia River... | reverse complement strand
TTTTTATAAAAAAAAAATGAAATTGAAACTAATTGTTTTAATTATAACTTTATTAAGCTTTTCTTGTACAAATACAAGCTATAATATTTCTAATATTTCTTATGAGGATAATATAAAAATTAAAGATTCGATTATAGATTTAGAAATAGAATTAATTATAAAACCTTTTAGGAATAAAATAAAAAAATTAGAAAAAGTTATTGGAACTAGTAAGGAATCATATAGTATTCGTGATGGTAAATTAGAATCTACACTTGGTAATTTAATTGCTGATATTCTTTATGAAGAATGCAATCCTAAATTCAAAGAAATTACATCAAAAAATATAGATTTTGCATTATTTAATTATGGGGGAGTTCGAGGAACTTTAAACAAAGGAGATATAACTCAACATGATTTATTCACTATAATGCCATGGAAGAATTTAGCAACAGTAGTTAAGATTAATGGTGGAAAAGTTCTTGATTTAATAAATTATTTTAATATTGAAAACCTTGCACACCCCAGTTCTAAAATAGAAATAGAATTTTTTAATAAAAAAGTTAAAAACATTCTTATTAATAAAGAAAAATTTGAAAGTGATAAAGACTATTATGTGTTAACATCAAACTTCTTACAAGAGGGTGGAGATAAAATGAATTTTTTTAAAGATCCCTTAGAATTGTACAATCTTAATTTAAATCTAAGAGAGCTATTGATCAAATCAATGACAAATAAGAAATTAGTTGAAAGTAAATTAGATAACAGAATTTTTAGATCAAAATGAAGAGAAGACACTTTTTAAAACATGTAAAATCCTCTACAATATTTGGACTAGCAATACCCTTCACAGGCTTTAATATTAAATCAGTTAGTGATTTAAAAAAAATAACAATATTACATACTAATGATGTTCACAGCCATATTGATCCATTTCCAGGCAATGACCCAGTAAATCCAAATGGTGGAGGAGTTATTGCAAGATCAAATCTTATAAATTCTATAAAAAAAGAAAATGCTAATACTCTAGTTCTTGATGCAGGTGATGTTTTTCAAGGCACTCCTTATTTTAATTTCTTTGAAGGCGAAATTGAACTAAAATTAATGAGTAAAATGGGTTACAATGCATCTACCTTAGGAAATCATGAATTTGACAATGGAATAGAAAAGCTGTCCAAATCATTAAAACATGCTAATTTTTCATTTTTAAATTCAAATTATACTTTTAAGAACACTCCACTTGAAAATAAAATTAAAAAATATCAAGTTTTCAATGTTGATGGTATAAAAATTGGAGTTTTTGGACTGGGTATAGAATTAAATGGATTAGTTGAAAAGAACCTATACAACGGAGTAAAGTATTTAGATCCTATTGAAATTTCAAAAGACATTACTAATGAATTAAAATTTAATCAAAATTGTGATTTAATTATATGCCTTTCACATTTAGGTTTTTCATATTCAAAAGATAAAAATTTAATGTGTGACTTAATATTAGCTAAAAAAACTAGAAATATCGATTTAATCATTGGAGGACACACACACACGTTTTTAGAAAAACCGATTGAAATAAAAAATTTGGATAATAAAAATGTTTTGGTCAACCAAGTTGGATGTTTTGGAATAAATCTAGGAAAAATTGATTTCTATTTTTCAAATGATCCAGGTATACAAAAATCTGAAAACATCAAGGTTTAAACATTAGAAGTTTATTGAAATCCTTTTCCGAAATTATGTCAACCCCAAGATCTTTAGCTTTTTTTAATTTACTTGGACCCATTTTATCACCAGCTAATAAATAATTTGTTTTGGAACTAACAGAACTAAGATTTTTTCCACCGTTTATTTCAATTAAATTTTTTAACTGATCTCTTGAATAACCTTCAAAAACTCCAGAAACTACAAAAGTTTTATTATTGAAAACATTAGTGACATTGGTTTTAATTTCGGAATGAAACTGCAATCCGGCTGTTTTAAGTTTTTCAATATTAATAATATTTTTTTCACACTTAAAAAAATCAACTACACTTTTTGAAATTCTTTCTCCGATTTCATCAACCAAAAGTAATTCATCATATGTTTGAGAAATTAAATTATCAATAGATTTAAATTTTTTTGCAAGATTTTTAGATACAGTTTGACCAACATATCTAATACCTAAAGCAAATAAAACTCTTTCAAAAGGAATTTTTTTGGATTCATTTAGCCCATTAAAGACATTCTCTACTGATTTTTCAGCCATTCTATCTAAACTTAGTAAATCCTCTTTTTTTAAAGTATATAAATCAGCATAATTTGTTATTAATTTATTTTGAAACATTAACAGAATAGTCTCATTACCTATTCCGTTAATATCCATTGCTTTTCTAGAAATAAAATGCTGTATTCTTCCAGTAATCTGAGGAGGACATGAATTAAAATTTAAACAATAATGATGTGATTCTGATTCGTTTTTAGATAAATCAGCTTGACAAGAAGGACATTTATTTATAAATGAAATTCGATTTGAATCAAGATTTCTTTTATCAAATTGAACATCAACAATTTTCGGAATAATCTCTCCTCCTTTTTCAATTAAAACATGATCATTTATATGTAAATCAAGTTTATTTATTTGATCCTCATTATGAAGAGATGCTCTCTTTACTATTGTTCCCCCTAAAAGAACTGGATTTAAATTTGCAACAGGCGTTATAGCACCTGTTCTTCCGACTTGATAACTTACAGATAATAACACAGTTGATACTTGAAGTGTTTTAAATTTATATGCTATTGACCACCTTGGATACTTTGAAGTGAATCCCAATGTTTTTTGATAATCGATTTGATTGACTTTAATAACTATTCCATCAATTTCGAAATCTAAATTATTTCTTTTTTGATCCCAATCATTAATAAAATCAAAAACCTCATCAATCGAATTACAAAGCCTATATGAATCAGAAATATTAAAACCCCATTTTGAGGCTGAAATCAAATTTTCATATTGAGTTTTAGATTCATCGTGTTCCGAAACTACTTGATATAAAAAACATTTCAATGGTCTTCTAGCTACTTCAGCACTGTCTTGCAACTTTAAACTTCCTGAAGCAGTATTTCTAGGATTCATATAAGGTTCTAAACCATTATTAGTTCTATCAATATTCATTTTATTAAAGTCATTAAGTTCAATAAATATTTCTCCTCTAATTTGAAATTTTTGAGGGTAATCACCATTTAGCTTTAACGGAATTGTTTTAATAGTTTTAACATTCTCAGTCACATCATCACCTTGAACACCATCTCCCCTAGTTACTGCTCTAACTAAAACACCATTTTGATAAGTTAGATTTATTGAAACGCCATCAAACTTAAGTTCACACAAAAAATTTAAATCATCATCTGGAATTTTCTTTAATATTCTAGAATAAAAACTATCTAAATCATTTTTAGAATAAGAATTATCTAAGGAATACATTGGATAATCATGCTTGATATTATTAAATTTTTTAGAAACCTTTCCACCTACTCTTTGAGAAGGGGAATTAATATCAAAAAATTGTGGAAATTTTAATTCAAGATCAGTTAATTTTTGTAACATTAAATCAAATTCATAGTCACTTATTATTGGAGCATCTTTTACATAATAAAGGTGAGTATGCATGTGTATTTCATCTCTTAAATTTTTTAATATTTTTTGATTTGAACTCATTTCTTAATTCCCTTAACCATTCTGTTTTTTAGTCTAAAATCCTTTTTAAGTTGAATATCATAAAATCCGTTATCTTTTAAAAGTTTTAAAACTTCTTCAGAAAAATTTTCATTTATTTCAAGATATAAAAAACCATTTGATTTTAAATTAAAAATTGCAAATTCCAATATTTTTTTATAAAAAAACAATGGATCGTCATCTTCAACAAAAAGAGCACTGTGTGGCTCAAATGATTTTACATTATTAGGTGTTAATTTTTTTTCATTATTTGTTATATATGGTGGATTTGAAACCAACACATCAAACTTCTCATTTAAAAATTTGGGTTTAGTTATATCAGAAATTTCGAAAGATGCTTTGACATTATTTATAATTGCATTTTGATTTGCAATTTTTATAACATCTTCATTAATGTCCCAACCCAATACATTACAATTATTTAGGTTTTTCGACAAACTAATAGCAATACATCCACTTCCCGTTCCAATATCTAATATATTTTTATTTACATGTTTATCATTAATAATCCAATTAACCAACTCTTCTGTTTCAGGTCTTGGAATTAGTACATTATTATTTAATTTAAAAACTAAATCCATGAAATTAGTTTCTCCAATTACGTATTGAATTGGCATATCATTCATTAACAAATCAATTGAATTTATAAGTTTTTCCTCTTGAACTTTAGAAATATTAAAATTTGAATTCAAAATATAATTCATTCTACTAAAATTACAGTAATGCTCAATTAACCAGAAAAAAAACTCATCAAGTTCATTAGTTTCAATTTTTGAACTTAATTTACTTTTAAATAAATTATTAAAGTCTAACAATGTCATTACAAATCTTTTATCATCCATACAGGACATGAACAATGACCTGTATTTCCTAATGGGCTATCTAAATATCTAAACCCTTTTTTTAGATATAATTTTTGGGCCTTGTTCATATTATTCATTGTTTCAATATAACATTTTTCAAATCCGTGTTGAATTGCACTTTTTAAACACAAATCAATCATTAAACTTCCAAAACCTTTTCCTCTTGCCTCAATTGAAAAATACATTTTCTGAAGTTCACAAATATTATCATTGGAATTCTTGAGTTTTGAAATTCCTGCTCCTCCAAACAAAGAATTGTTTTGTAATATTACAAAATATGAACTTTTATGATTATCGTAGGCTTGAAACATCTTTTTTAACTCTGGATCTGCCAATGCAGTTCCTCTCTCTGGAACATCAAATTCTCGCATAACACTAGATAAAACGTTGTGTAATTCTTGATTATCTTTCTCCTTAATTTTCCTTATAAAAAAATCATCTTTCAATTTCATATTTTAAAAGTATTTTTGTGTTGTGAATATACGTCATATATACTTTAGCAAAAATCTTTAATTTGATTATGAAGACACTTGAAAAACATGAGAAGTACATGTTAAGATGTATCTATCTTGCAAGAAATAATGAATCAAAATATTATCCTAATCCGTCTGTAGGATCTATAATTGTAAAAGATAATATAATTATTTCCGAGGGGACTACGTCCAATTATGGAGAAAATCACGCAGAAGTCAATGCAATAAATAATGTTAAAAATAAAAATGATTTAAAGGGGGCAACACTATATGTAACTTTAGAACCTTGTTCTCATTATGGGAAAACACCTCCTTGTGCTGAGTTGATATTTAAAAACCAAATAAGTAGTGTAATTATTGGTACTAAAGACATAAGTTCAAAAGTAAACGGAGATGGAATTTTGTTCCTTAAAAATAAAGGAATCAAAGTAACAGTAGGTGTCTTAGAAAACAAGTGTAATGATCTTCATAGAAATTTCCTTCATTTCAATAAGTACAAAAGACCATATATAATATTAAAATGGGCAGAAACCATGGACAATTTTATTGCTCCTTTAAACAAAAGTGAGAATAAACCTTTTTGGATAAGTTGTGTTGAAAGCAGACAGCTAGTTCACAAATGGAGATCAGAAGAGCATGCAATATTAATTGGACATAATACTGTTATTAAAGATAATCCATCTTTGACTGTAAGGCACATAAACGGAAATAATCCTTTAAGAATAATATTAGATGATAAAAAAACATTAGATAAAAATTTTAATGTTTTTAATAATGAATCTATGACAATTGTAATTAGCAATTTTTCCAGTAAAAATAATATTGGAAAATATCTATGCGATACTCTATATAAAAATAAAGTTCAATCAATAATAATTGAGGGCGGTAAAAAAACTTTAGAAATATTTATTAAAAATAATATTTGGGACGAGGCAAGAATATTTAAGAACGAATTGAAGCTAAATAATGGGGTACTTAGTCCAAGGATAAGTGGAGTTAATAAATCTAAATATAAAATTGGAAAAGATGAACTTAGAATTATTTATCCAAATTAATTTTATTCAAAAGAAAATCTGGACATCTGACAGGCTTTTTCGTTTTAGAATTTAAAAAAATTAATTTTGTATATCCTCTTGTTATCAAATCATTATTTCTAATAATTTCATATTCAAATTCAATCATGTATGATGGTAATTGTTTTAATTTTGTTGTTAAAATTAATTTGTCATCAAATAATGCAGGCTTTCTAAAATTAATTTTTACATCAATAACTGGAAGTATAATGCCGTCATCTTCCATTTGTTTGTAAGAAATTCCTATTTTTTTTAACCAAGCAATTCTTCCAATCTCAAAGTACTTAACATAATTTCCATGGTAAACAAATGACATTTGATCAGTTTCACTATATCTAACACAAATCTCAATTTTATCTTCCAAAAAACATAAATTAAAAAAGTTATTTTAGTCAGGTTATAATATGAGCAAAAAATATTTAATATTCAATAGCAAAATGATTTTTTTTTAATAAAAATTTGCACATATTTGTTACTAATTAATTATCAATAAAGTTTGACCAAGTTTTATTGATTTTACAACGTCAAAAACCAAAAATAAAAATGATTACAGCTGAATCTGTTTGGACAAACTGTCTGAAATTTATAAAAGACAATATACAGATTCAAGCCTATAAAACATGGTTTGAACCAATCAAGCCAATAAAGTTTGAAAACAATGTGCTAAGTGTTCAAGTCCCAAGTAAATTCTTTTATGAATGGCTTGAAGAACATTATGTTAAATTATTAAAACTAGCATTGAACAAAGAACTTGGAGAAAATGCCAGATTGATTTATGTTATCAAAATGGAAAACACTTTTGGCAATCTAAGTCCATTTACAGAAAAAATTCCTAGTCAATACAAAACTCATTTGCCATCTCAAAAAGTTGACCTTTCAATAAGTAATCTTCAAACTGAATTAAGAAATCCATTTGTAATTCCAGGTATCAAAAACCTTAAAATCGAATCACAATTAAACCCTAATTACACATTTGAAAACTTTCTTGAGGGAGATGCCAATAGACTTGCGAGATCAGCAGGATTAGCAGTATCAAATAAGCCTGGAGGCACGTCATTTAATCCTCTTTTAATATTTGGAGGAGTTGGTTTAGGTAAAACACATTTAGCCCATGCTATAGGGGTTAACGTAAAGGAAAAATTTCCAGAAAAAACAGTGTTATACATTTCCGCAGAGAAATTTACACAACAATATATAGATTCTGTAAAAAAGAATAATAGAAACGACTTTATTCATTTCTATCAAATAATTGACGTTTTAATTATTGATGATGTCCAATTCTTATCTGGAAAAACTGGAACTCAAGATGTATTTTTTCATATTTTTAATCATTTACATCAAAATGGTAAACAAGTTATTTTAACCTCTGACAAAGCTCCAGTAGACATGCAAGACATCGAACAAAGATTACTTTCTAGATTCAAGTGGGGTCTTTCTGCCGAACTTCAAAGACCTGACTACGAGACTAGAGTTTCCATACTTAAAAATAAACTTTACAGAGACGGAGTTGAAATTTCAGATGAGGTAATTGACTATGTAGCCAAAAACATAAAGGTTAATGTTAGAGAACTTGAGGGTGCCGTTATTTCACTTATAGCACAATCATCATTTAACAAAAAAGAAATTACAATTGAATTAGCTAAAGGTGTGGTCGAAAAATTTGTCAAAAACACCAAAAGAGAGGTTTCTATAGATTATATTCAAAAAATAGTTTCTGAATATTTCCAAATGGATGTTTCTACCCTTCAGTCAAAAACAAGAAAAAGACACATAGTTCAGGCAAGACAATTAGCAATGTTCTTTGCAAAAAAATTCACAAAAGCATCTCTTGCAAGTATCGGTTCTCAAATAGGCCGAAGAGATCATGCCACTGTTCTTCATGCTTGTAAAACAGTTGATAATTTATCTTTTACAGACAAACAATTTAGAAAATATGTTGAAGATTTATCTAAAAAGTTTACGGTATAATCTTTATTTAAATGAGTATTGGAAAACTTTACCTAGTTCCTAATAAACTTGGTGAGTCTGAAGACAATAAATTCCTTGTATCACACCAAAATTTAATTAGCAAGACTAAATTTTTTATTTTCGAAAATGAAAAACCAGGAAGAGTTTTTATTAAAAAAATAACGCCACAAAAAAAACAATCTGAACTAAATATTTCAATCTTAAATAAACACACTAAACAAGAGGAATTTAATGATTTTTTAAATCCATGTTTAAACGGAAATGACATCGCTTTAATTTCTGATGCAGGATGTCCTGGGATTGCTGACCCAGGATCTGAGATTGTTAGATTAGCACATCAAAGTAAAATTAAAGTAGTTCCTCTTGTCGGTCCATCTTCTATATTGTTAGCCTTAATGGCATCAGGTATGAGCGGTCAAAACTTCAAGTTCAATGGTTACCTTCCAATTGAAAAAAACGAAAGAAAAAGTAAAATAAAAAATTTAGAGAAAACATCAATTATTACTACTCAAATTTTTATGGAGACACCTTACAGAAACAACAAGTTTGTTTCCGTATTATTGGAAGTTCTAAAACCTGAGACAAAATTATGTATTGCTTGTGATATAACTTTAACAACTGAATATATTAAAACCAAAAAAGTTAAAGAGTGGAAATCAACTAAAATTGATATAAATAAACGGCCTGCTATTTTTTTAATACAAAGTGATTAAACTTTTGGCTTTCTTATAGCTTCAACCATAGATAGGTCAAAATTTTTAAAATATTTAATATATTTGGAAATTGATGTCCCAAAGGCATCTTTTTTATCGTCTTTTCCACCAGATCGTAAATATTTTTTCACATTTCCAGGTCCAGCTAAATGAGCAGCTGCAATTATTCCGGATTCACTAATTTTGGTTCCGTTAATTACAGTTCCAACAAACCATTTTATATCCTTTCTTAATATCCATTTATTTCTTTGAACATTAATTAAAAAAACTCTTTCTTGCAGCTTGGCATTATTAATAAAATAGCTAGAATCATTAATTCTATACATCTTAAGAGTATTCAAATTAAATTGATATTTACCCATAAAACCAAATTTATTAACACGATTGTATCTACCACTTGATTCCTTAAAACCTAGTAACTCTTTAAAGCCAGTATAATCATTAATTAAAAAAACATAGTTGGGAATTTCAACATATGCTTCTGATGAAACGATATAGTCCAGATCGATATAAGTGCTATCAAATGTTTTAATTGTATTATTGGAGATAAATGAAGTGCTTAAAATAAATAATATTGGTAGCACTAAATTGTTTTTGAAAATACTATGCATTGCTGTTGATAATAAAATAAAATCAATTTGAATATTCGGCAAACATACATAAAATTTTAATTATCTGTAAATCAGTATTTTATCTTCTTATATTTTTTTTTCTTAGCCAATTGGTATACTGACGCTTATTTTTATTGTGCTGTCTATATGTTTTAGCAAAAATATGATAACCCGGTCTTTTTACATCTGCTACAAAAAACAAATAATCATTATTTTCCAAATTCAATACAGATTCTATTGAAGAAAAATCTGACATATAAATTGGTCCAGGTGGAAGTCCTTTATTAATGTAAGTATTGTAGGGAGATTTTATCTTGAGATCTCTATACAAAACCCTTCGAATTTTTTTATCAAAACCTTTCTTTTCCTTAATTGTATATACGACAGTTGGATCGGCTTGTAATTTCATGCTTTTTTTTAATCTATTGTAATATACACCTGAAATAGTAGGTCTTTCATCAACTTTTGGAGTTTCTCTTTGGACTATTGAAGCTAAAACTGAAACTTCAACGGGGCTTAAATTTAAAGATTTTGCTTTTTCTTTTCTGGAGCTATTCCAATACAAATTGTATTGATCAAGCATCTTGTTACGGAACTGATCTGCATTTGTATTCCAATAAAATTCATAAGTATTAGGTAAGAAAATTGCAAAAATGGACTCAGAATTCAAATTATTTGTTTTTAAAAATAATTCTTCGTTAAATGAATTGATTAAACTTAAACTATCAGCTTCTATATAATTAGAAACTCTTGAGGCTAAATTTTCTAACCTTTCAATATTGTTAAAGGTAACTTTAATTGGAATGTTATTAAATTTCAAAGAGTTTATAATCTCTTTATTTGAAAAACCTTTTTTAATTTCGTATTTACCTGCTTTTATATTTAATAAATATTTAGTATTGTAGGCTGCATCAAAAAAAGTAGATGAATCATTTAAAAAAGGAGAGATTTGTTTTTTTAAATTATCTAAGCCTGATCCTGTTGGAATATATAGATAAATTTTCTCTTCATTAAAACTTGTGTTTTCAGCATAATAAGTATTGTAGTAGTTAATAGTAAACATTAAAGCCAAAAACAAAAAACATGTAACTCCTAACCCAATTATAAATTTATATAATGATTTATTTTCCATTTATATATCAATTTCACCTGAAAATACCATTTCAACTCCTCCAGATAATTTAATATCAAAATATCGTTCTTCGATAGTATCAAATTTAACGGATAATTCTCCTCCTTTTGTTTTTATTACAACTTCTTTAGAATTTGTTTTTCCTTATCTGTTAAGTCCTTGTAGGGTCTGTGGTTGGAGAAATCGAAATGAATTCCATTTTTAACTAATGGTGTTAACCATTCACCCATTTTCTCACCTTTCCAGGGTGCAATTACACCTTCAAAAACCGAAAGGAAAGTGTCTTCATCTAAACTTTTCAAATCTTCAGCAGTTGATTTTCCGAATAAAATATTGGATGCTTTTATAGCCATTTCCAAATCTTCTTTACTATGTACTCTTGTAGTTACTTCCTCCGCAATTGCTTTTTGTAAAACCCTTAAATGAGGAGTTTCATCATGTTCTGCAATCAACTTTTCTATTTCTGTTTGAGATAAAAGAGTAAAAATTTTAATGTAATTTTTAGCGTCATCATCAGTAGAATTTAACCAAAATTGGTAGAATTTGTAAGGAGATGTTTTTGTTTTGTCCAACCAAACATTACCACTTTCAGTTTTCCCGAACTTACCTCCGTCTGCTTTTTTAATAAGAGGAGTAGTTACAGCAAATGCTTTCCCTCCTCCTTTTCTTCTTACCAATTCTGTTCCGGTTACTATATTACCCCATTGGTCCGAACCTCCTAATTGTACTTTGCAATTTTTGTTTTTCCAAAGCCAGTAAAAGTCATACCCCTGTACCAATTGATATGAGAACTCAGTGAAACTCATCCCGCTTTCTAGCCTACTTTTTACAGAATCCTTAGCCATCATATAGTTAACAGGAATGTGTTTCCCTACATCACGAATAAATTCTAAAAAATTAAATATTGAAAATTTAGTTAGTCCTATTGTAGATTTTGAGGCCTATCCATATCATAAGAGATTATTAGACCAGAAAAATAAGCCATTCTATTTTGTTGATTTAACTCAAACTTTTTGGACTTCTGTAAAAACTTGGAATTGGAGTTTTGGAGACGGTTTCTTTGATGATGATTCTTTGGTTTCACATATCTATAATGATCCAGGTATTTATACAGTAATCTTAGAAATTAGAACTTTTGCTAATTGTATAGATACTATCAAGGAGGCGCAAGAATGATGGAGGCTTCATTTTCTTCCAACAAACCAAATCCCATTCCCAGGAGAATGTTCTTAACGGTTTGTTTGTCGTAGGCCTTTCCA
>ENA-ORCY01001308-ORCY01001308.1-marine-metagenome-genome-assembly--contig:-NODE-1308-length-11811-cov-3.480399_pt1 | contig 11811 bp, 10 predicted proteins | sample MGYA00248634_ERZ508507 | MGnify/ENA primary metagenome ERZ508507 (study PRJEB26178, sample SAMN06266269) | marine metagenome | isolation source: Columbia River Estuary | place: USA:Columbia River... | reverse complement strand
AGAAGTTACTCCATGGATCATACCCATAAATAATTGATTAGTTTTCTGATTCAAAAATGTGGTTGGAATCCCTTTCCTGAATAAAACTTCATGATATTGATTGTGAATTAAATTAAAATTACCCAATTCAACACAAGAAATTTTTATATTAATATTGTCTATAATCTTATTCATAAGCGCTTCAAGATCTATATTTTTTTTTAAAATAATTTTTAAAGAGCTAGCGTTAATTAAGCTTTCATCAAATTTTTCTTGATTAACATTTAAACCAATCCCAACAATAGTATTCTTTATCCGAAAATCAAAAAATGTATTTTCAATAAGAATTCCACAAATCTTCTTGTTGTCTGACATAATGTCGTTAGGCCATTTAATGTATAGTTTAGGAACATCATACTCTAAAAGTGTATCATATATTGCTAATGAAACAGCAAAGTTTAGGTATGCTTGATGTTCTATTTTAATTTTTTTTAAGGGTGTAAATAGGCTGAATGTTAGGTTTTTATAGGGTTCTGAAACCCAAGAATTATTCATTTGTCCACGACCAGAAGTTTGTTTGTTAGTTACAGCAACAGTAAGCTCATCTAGCGAAGAACTTTGAGCCAATTCTTTCAAAAAAGAATTGGTAGAGTTGGTGGCATTAATTTTGATTAATCTCAAGTGTTAAAGAAAGTGTAAACTAATTAATTACTTCGCAATATACTCGCAAAAAAATAATAACTTTGTATTAAATATAAAAATATTAATGGTAAAAAAACCAGTTAGCACAGATGAGTTAATATCTATAATTATAAAGGGTATTGATGATGTAAAGGGAGATGATATTCAATTGCTAGATTTAAGAGAAATAGAAAATACTGTTTGTGATTACTTTATTATTTGTTCAGGAAGTTCAAATACTCAAGTAAACGCAATTACTGGCTCCATTCAGAAGCTTGTCAGTAAAGAATTAAAAGACAAGCCATGGCATGTTGAAGGACAAAATAATTCAGAATGGATTCTGATGGATTATGTAAACGTAGTAGTACACGTCTTTCAAAAGCATATAAGAGAATTCTATGATATAGAAAGTCTCTGGGGAGATGCTAAAATAACTGTAATCAATCCTGTTTAAAATAAAAAATAGATGAGCGATAAAAATAAAAACTCAACACCTAATGTGCCTAAATTTAAATTCAATATGTATTGGATTTATGGAGCAATTTTTGTTGTTTTAATCGGTGTTAGTTTTATAAACGACGCCTCTTTCTCTACAAAGAAAATTTCAACAAATAGATTTTTTAAAATATTAGAGTCTAATGATGTAAACAAAATTCTAATAATAAATAAAAATATTGCTGAGGTTTATATTAAAACGGAAGCCCAAAATAAAGATAAGTACAAGCAACAGGCCAATTCACCTTTATTTAGAAAAGGTTCTCCATTATTCCAATACGACTTTGGAGACTTACAAAATTTTGAAAATAAATTAAATCAATACAAATCAACTAAAAATTTAGACTTTGATGTAGATTCAGATTCTAGAGGTAGTTTCTTTGAATCAATTATTGGTTTCTTACCTTTTATTTTACTTATAGCCATCTGGATTTTCTTCATGAGGAGAATGTCCGGAGGTGGCGGCGCTGGAGGCGGTGGTGGTCAAATTTTTAATATTGGAAAATCTAAAGCAAAATTATTTGATAAAGACACCAAAGTTAAAACAACTTTTGAAAATGTTGCTGGTTTAGAGGGTGCTAAAGAAGAAGTTCAGGAAATTGTTGATTTTTTAAAAAATCCTGATAAGTACACTGCATTAGGAGGTAAAATACCGAAAGGTGCATTATTGGTTGGCCCTCCAGGTACTGGTAAAACATTATTAGCCAAAGCTGTTGCAGGTGAGGCAGAGGTACCTTTTTTCTCACTATCTGGTTCAGATTTTGTTGAGATGTTTGTAGGAGTTGGAGCCTCCAGAGTTCGAGATTTATTTAAACAAGCTGCACAAAAATCACCTTCAATAATTTTTATTGATGAAATTGATGCTATTGGAAGAGCTCGTGGAAAAAATAGTATGACTGGTGGTAATGATGAACGTGAAAACACACTAAACCAATTGTTGACAGAAATGGATGGGTTTGGAACAGACGTTAATGTTATAGTGTTAGCAGCAACGAATAGAGCAGATGTATTAGACTCTGCTCTTATGAGGGCTGGTCGTTTTGATAGACAAATCTATGTAGATTTACCAGACATTAAAGAGCGAAAAGAAATTTTTGAAGTTCATATAAAACCTTTAAAATTATCAGATGATGTAAATATTGAATTTTTAGCTCAACAAACTCCTGGTTTTTCTGGTGCTGATATTGCAAATATGTGTAATGAAGCAGCATTAATTGCAGCACGAGGAGATAAAAAATCAATTCACCATCAAGACTTTTTAGATGCAGTAGATAGAATAGTTGGTGGTTTAGAAAAGAAAAATAAAGTAATTACTCCTAAGGAGAAAAAAACAATAGCTTTTCATGAGGCTGGACACGCTACAGTAAGTTGGATGTTAGAGCATGCTGCACCTTTAGTTAAGGTAACAATAGTGCCAAGAGGTCAAAGTTTAGGTGCTGCATGGTATCTTCCTGCTGAAAGAATGATTGTGCAGACTGAACAAATGCTAGATGAAATGTGTGCTACCTTAGGTGGGAGAGCTGCGGAGAAAATAATTTTCAATAAAATCTCAACAGGAGCATTGAGTGATCTTGAGAAAGTGACTAAGCAAGCTAGAGCAATGGTTACAGTTTATGGTTTAAACGAAAAAGTTGGAAATTTAACCTATTATGATTCCTCAGGGAATGATGCTTTTGTGAAACCATACAGTGAAAATACAGCAAAAACTATTGATGAGGAAATTTCAAAAATGATAGAATTGCAGTATCAAAGAGCCATCGATATCCTTGATAATAATAAAGAAAAGTTAACTGTTTTAGCTGAGCTTTTATTAGAGAAGGAAGTTATCTTTAAGGATGACTTAGTTAAGATTTTTGGAGTAAGACCATTTGAAGAAGAATCTACTGATATTTCTGAAGCAAAAGAGGAAAATTCAAAAACAATGGTTGAAGAGGAAGAAGTAAAAGACATTAAAGAAGAAAAATAAAAATTAATTTTTAAATGAGTTTTTTAAAAAAATTATTTAAAAGTAAAGTGTCTACTGATGAAAATGCTAATAAAAAACCAAAGGTTAAATTATCTTTGGATGACGCATTTGTTCATCATTTTATTTCCAAAGGAGGCAAATTTCTTTATTGTGTCTCAGAAAAAGAGGTCATTAGCAACTTAAACCAAATCATTTCTGAAAATAATTGGGAAATCATTACTTGTTTCGATAAAAGCTTAAAAAATTTCCTAAAAAAATCTAATGTTAACCTACAAGAAGATGTAGATACCACAAAACCTCTATTCACCTCTTGTGAGCATTTAATCTCTGATAATGGTGATATTTTATTCTCATCTAACCAACTGAGTACTCACAAACTTACCTCTTTAACAAATGATTTTATAGTGTTTGCTAGAACTAGTCAATTTGTAAAAGATACTGGGGAAGGTTTAACAGGCATCAAAACCAATTGTAAAGACGGAAGTATACCAACCAATATTAGTGCAGTGAAAAAATACAGTTTAAAAACTGACGACGATAATTTTTTAAATTATGGTAATAACAACTCCAAAAACTTATATTTGCTTCTTTTAGAAGATTTATAATATGACCAACCTTCTTAGAAGAGCTACTTCAGGATTTATTTATGCGATACTTTTTATTAGTGCCATAATGTATTCAAAAGAATCTTACATAATTCTTATCTCCTTTTTTGGTTTTATTTCTTTAAGAGAGTTTTTTAAATTATTAAAGTTTAATAATAGTATTATTTATTTGCTGTTCATTGGTCTAATCTTATTGCCATATTTACCAATTCACTTATTTTTTATAAAACTACTATTAGTTTTATCTCTTTCCGGATCAGTTCAGTTATTATTAAGTTTACTTTTTAAAAGAAAGAATTATCCCTCAAATTCTATTCAAAAATTTGATATATGTGTTCGTTATTTACTTCTTTCGTTTACTTTTTTAATACTTCTTCCTTTTATAAATGGAGTTTATGAGCAGTCAGTCATTTTAACATTAATCATTCTTATATGGGTGAATGATAGTTTTGCGTTTTTTGTTGGGAAGAATCTTGGTAGAAATAAATTATTTGAAAGTGTATCTCCAAAAAAGACACTTGAAGGTTTTTTTGGAGGTGTTTTATTTTCATTAATTACAGCTTTTTTACTTTCATATTTTTGTGATTTTTTATCTCTTACTAATTTAATAGTAATCTCATTAATAGCCTCTATACTTGGAACTGCAGGGGACCTTGTTGAGTCAAAATTTAAAAGACAAGCTCATACTAAAGATAGTGGTAATATTATGCCAGGTCATGGAGGAATATTAGATAGGTTAGATAGTTTGTTGTTTGTAGCTCCCTTCGTATATTTGTATATCCATTATTTAATCTAAAAAAATGCTAAGTTTTCACAAAGAAGGTTATAAAATAATAGTTTATACTTTTCTATTAATTTTATCAGGAATTTTATTGTCAGAGAAATTTGTAGAAGTCTACTGGCTTCAAAAAGGAATACAAATATTTTTAGTATTATTTTTAATTATTGTTTTACAGTTTTTCCGAAACCCAAAAAGAATTACAAATATAAATGATAATCAAATTATTGCTCCTGTAGATGGAAAGGTTGTGGTTATTGAGGAAGTTGATGAACCAGAGTATTTTAAAGGAAAAAAACTTCAGGTTTCAATATTTATGTCTCCAATTAATGTTCATGTTACTAGATATGCTTTAAGTGGGCTTATAAAATATAGTAAATATCATCCTGGAAAATATTTAGTCGCTTGGCATCCAAAAGCATCTACCGAAAATGAAAGAACAACAATAGTGATTAAAAACAATACTTTTGGTGAAGTACTCTATCGTCAAATTGCAGGAGCACTAGCAAAAAGAATTGTAAATTACGCTGAAGAAGGTGAGAAAGTTGTTCAGGGAACTGATGCAGGATTTATTAAGTTTGGAAGTAGAGTGGATCTTTATTTACCACTCAACACTAAGTTAGCAGTAAAAATTGGTGATAAAGTTAAAGGTGGAGAACAAGTAATAGCAGAAAAGTAATGACTGTAAGTTTAGATTCAAAATTCGCGAAAGCCTATAAAGATCTATCTGACATAGAAGAAAGTTTAGCTCCAGATATTATGCTCAAATTATATGCTTATTATAAACAAGCTGTTTTAGGTAATACTTTTTTTTATGGAGGAGAAGTTGATGTAAGAGATGCTTTTAAATTTAATGCATGGACACAGTTAAATGGTATGACTCAAAGTCCTCTTTAGATTCTTTAAATTTAATTTGTAAAGAGCTTCATAAAGGTCTTGATGGTATAAGTAAAACTTGGTCTGAAGTAGCTATCAATATTACTTCAACCTTTTAGGTAAAAAAATACTATTAAATAAAAAACCCACCATTTGGTGGGTTTTTTATTTAAATTTAATATAATCTATTTCAAATTCAAAATCTCCATATTTTTTTTCGTCAGTAATAAAACCAATTCTAATGATTTCTTTTAAAGTTTCTTTTTTAAGTTTTTCGTTCATGGCTTTACCAATATAGTATTTTCTTAGATCTGTAAGTTTAAGAGTTATGGTTTTCCATTTAGAAGAGGTTCCATCAAGACTTACTTTATAATTAGGCACATACCATCTTCTACTAACAGCAAATGTTAGCGCTAAAGAAATACCAGAAGATCGGTATTTAATTTCAACGTATTCAAAATTAGAAATATCAAACTCAGAAAAAGAACGACGTAAAGATGAAAAGCCACCATTATTGTCTAGTGAAACGTTGCCTTTAAAGAGCAAACTGTTTTTTGTTAGTTTTTTGCTTCCTCTAGATAGACCTCCCATAACACCATCATTAACAACACTCCAATAACGCCCTTTTTTTTCTTCTCCAAAGTCTATTTGATAATTATTTTGCTGCTGCATTAAAAAAGGGAATAAAAGAATTATAAGGTATGTTTTCATCGTAAATTTTTTAAAGCCTTTTCTAAGTTTTCAAACTTAAATTTAAAACCAGCTTGTTTTATTTTATTTGCAGAAATTCTACTTCCATTCAAAATAATTGTAGACATTTCTCCAAAAACAATTTGTAAAATAAAGCTTGGAGTACCTACAGCTAAAAATGGATGATTAAATATTTTTGAGACCTTTTTTGAAAAAGAAAGATTAGATATATGTTCTGATGACACTGCATTAAAAGCTCCTTTAAATTCTTGATCTTCAATTGCTTTTATATATAATTCGCACAAATCATCTATATGAATCCATGGCATGTATTGTTTTCCATTTCCTAATGAAGTAATAATTGGAGTTTTCATCTTTTTTAAAGCACCTCCGTCTTTAGATAATACAATACCTGTTCGCAATGCTACTGTTCTAATTTTTATTTCATTAAATTGGAAAATAGAATCTTCCCATAAACTACAAACTTTTCCAAGAAAATCTTTTGCGGGTTTGTCTTTTTCCTCAAAAATAGTTTCTGAAGTAACAGCTCCATAATAGCCAGTTGCAGAGGCAGAGATAAAACTATTTAGAGGAGTTTTTAATCTTTTTACTGTATTGTAAAGTAAATTAGTTGAGGCAACTCTACTAGCTATAATTTCTTTTTTTCTTTTTTCAGACCATCTTTTATCTGCAATTCCAGCTCCTGCAAGATGAATAATATGGTTAAGGCCTTCAAAAGCACTGTCATTTATGTATTGTTCTGAAACATTCCATACAAATGTTTTATAGTTGTTTTTTGGATTATTACTTCTACTTAAAATGCGAACTTCATACCCCCTAGATTTTAACAAGAATGATAATCGTCTTCCTATTAAGCCTGAGCCGCCGGTAATCAATACTTTCCTCATCATGTAAAAATACAAAAACCGATATCAAATTTGATATCGGTTTTTTTAAAAATTAGTTAAAACAATCTTATTTAATTTCTTTCATAGTATTGTTAATTAATGTCTTTAAATGGTTTTTATGAGCTTTTGTTGATACATTTCCAGTACCGTTAGATACCCAAGTTTTGATATTCTTTAAATTATAGATTGCCATAGATTGAGAGGTAGGAGAGAACCTATTAGCTGCCTTACCAACAACCATACTAATTAATCTTTTAGTGTAAACTGCTTGTAGGTTTTGACGAAATGTATTGATGTTCCCATAAATATCTGGTTTAAACATAGCATTGTTTAAGTCTGTCATAAAAGAAGATAGCTTGTATTTGTTTCCGTAGATTTCAGAATCAGTTAGTCTTTGTAATGTATTAGGATGCATTATATGTGCCAACACTCTAGTTTGATATCCTATAATTTGAGCATGAATTTTTGGATCTTCTGGTCCTCCAAAAAAGTTGTATCCTCTCCTTTGTTTGGCTAGAAAATTATAAATATCTTTTGGAACCTTGAAAGCATCAGGGGCAAATATGTATTTTTTTAATGCATTGAAAGCTCTCTTTTGATCTTCAAGACTTACTGGTGTAAAAGGTTGACTTCCTCCCTTTTGTCCATAAGTTGCCCTGTCTACATACACGCCTCCTATAAATCTTGAGATAACTCCACCAGCAATTGCAGATTGGTTATTTAAAGTATAAAATGCCCTTCTTAAATCCATATATGTTTCACCTTCTTTTGTGAATCTTGATTTTAAATTTTCCATCATTTTATTTACCAATTCAAATCTATTGATGGAGTAGGTGATTTGATCATTCGATAAATCTCCAATCATCACTCTTGGGTCTATAGCTTTTCCAGGAGAGCGCATATCATCTGCATCATTACCAAAAATTAATGCTGGTTCTGTTGACCTCTCCAATAATGAAATTCTTTCTGAATCTTTTTCAAAAGGAGTATATCCAAATTGAATGGCCCATATATCATAGGGACCAACATTCATGTCATAATATTGTCCTTGTTTACTTCTGTCATTAGTAAGATTAATTCCAGCATAATCCATCACAGATCCAGTTAATGCTTTTCCTTCAATAAAACTAGCATCAGCTAGTTGTTCAGGAGAAAATAATTGACTAGCTTTCATGTTATGATTTAGACCTAAGGTATGCCCAACTTCATGCATTATTAAAGATTTCATTCCTTCTTTTTTCATCCTTTCCATATCTAAACTAGAAGCGTTAGTAGCCTCTAAAACAGTACTTCCAAGTTGCATGTTTTCATGTAATATATGTCCAGCAGAACAAAACATAAAGTTGTTTTGTTCTTTAAATTTTTTAATTTTTAATTCCTGGATAGTCTCTAATTTCATATTTGAGGCTGCATCGTCATATAATTTATCTCCAAATACTCTGTTTGTAAAATGAACAAATTCTAACATAATATCAGCTCCTAAAATTTCTCCTGTTCTTGGGTTTACAAAACTAGGGCCATAGCCACCAAAAGGTGGATTTGGAGAAGAAGTCCAACGCAATACATTGTAACGAATATCACCAGCATCCCAATCAGCATTATCTGGTTGAATTTTCACAACCATAGCATTTTTAAACCCAGCTTTTTCAAAAGCTTCATTCCATGCTAAAACACCATCTTTAATAGTTTCTCTCCATGTTTCTGGAGTTGTATTTTCAATCCACCAAGTAATTGGAGTTATAGGTTCAGATATAGCAGCACTAGAATCTTTTTTTACCAATTTCCATCGGTGTATCATATCACGATAATTAACTGTCTCTGTAGTTGTCATATCGTTTGTTTGAGTTAAAAAGTAGCCAACTCTAGCATCATCCATTCTAGCTTCATAATCATCTTCTGGCATATTCATAAATGTGTGGAATACTTTGATAGAAACACTTCTACCGTCTGTTACTGCCTCGGAACCCCCATTTAATACAGTGGGGTTGCTGTAAACATATTCTGTTTTTACATTTGTGTTTTCTGGATAGTTTTTAATCTCATTTATTTTTGATTTTGTTTTATCAAAGCGCCCTAAGCTAAATGCAAAAGGAGATTGTCCAGGAAATCTAGGTCCTTTAATTCTCGTAAAAGCTTCAGACAAGAACAAACCGTCTGAGTCTATTAAAAATTCTCCAGTTTTTTTATCATGTGCTAAGACTTTTCCACTTGCAATGGTTGCTATTGAAGTATTTGCTTCTGAGGCTCTAGAAAGTGGGTTGTTTTTATCGAAATAAAAATTTGTATTAGGAGCAGTAAATTCAATTTTATTAAAGTATTTTTTGAGATGAAAAACTGCTGAAGGTCTATATGCCCCTCTGAAACTTCCAGCTTCGGTGACACCATCAGCTATTTGAGCAAAATAAATATAGTCTTTATTAAATTGCTCTTCTTTAACTAATAATTTTGTAGCACCAGTAACAGTATCTTGAAAAATTGTAAATAATCCTTCTATTTTTTTACTGCTTTTAGTTAGGTCAGCAATAGATTTTTCTTTCTTTTTAGGTTTGGGTTTTGGAGCAACAACTTGAGATGCTTTAGTGTTCTTTTTTTTGCGTTTTTTTCTTTGTGCATTTGTGTCTTGAATTGCGATAACACTCAGGATTAGGACAAAAGATAAAAACTTGCGTTGATTAATTGAGTTCAATATTTTCATTGAAAAGTGATTTAATTTTTAAAATTTTTTAAAAATACCTATTTAATTATTTTTTGATGTTAATAATTATATAAAATATGTTAGATTTTAAATTACTGTATTCATTTTATTGGTGGAGTGAAATATAAATTTTTGTGAAAGGATTGTTAATCTTTAATAACGAATAGTTTAAAGCCTTATTTTTGTGTTTCTATGAATAGATTTTTTAAAAAAGGATTTAAATTTAGCCCATTTGCACCGCCTTATCAATCACCATTTGATAAATTATTTGAAATTTTCAAAGAAATTATAACGCATACCTCTGGAGATTTTGATGAAGCTATTGATTGGTTACGTCAGTTAGATGTTGAATATAAACTAACAGACGAGAACTATACAATAGATGATTTTATTGAGGATCTGAAGGCAAAAGGATATATTAAAGAAGAAATTGATCCAGATGAAAATGGAGGGAATATTTCTATCACAGCTAAGACAGAAAGAGCCATTCGTCAACAAGCACTAAACCAAATATTTGGAAAAATTAAAAGACGAGGTTCTGGAAATCATAAAAGTAAAGGTCAGGGTTTAGGAGACGAGCATACCGGTGATTTTAGAAACTATCAGTTTGGAGATTCTTTAGACAAAGTTTCCATGACAGAAAGTTTACGAAACGCACAAATTAACCATGGAATTGGTAGTTTTAATTTAACCGAAGATGATCTTGTAGTTGAAGAAACCATGCACAAGGCTCAAATGAGTACTGTTTTAATGATAGACATTAGTCATTCTATGATTCTATATGGAGAAGATAGGATTACACCAGCAAAAAAGGTTGCCATGGCGTTGGCAGAATTAATTACCACTAGATACCCCAAAGACACCTTAGATATCTTAGTTTTTGGAAATGATTCATGGACTATAGATATTAAGGACTTACCCTATTTAAAAGTTGGTCCCTATCACACAAACACTGTTGCAGGTCTTCAATTAGCAATGGATTTATTGCGAAGAAAAAGAAACACTAACAAACAGATTTTTATGATTACCGATGGAAAACCAAGTTGTCTTAAAATGCCAGACGGCCAGTATTATAAAAACAGTAATGGATTAGATTCTTTTATCACCAATAAATGTTATGCAATGGCTCAACAAGCAAGAAGGTTACACATCCCTATCACAACATTTATGATTGCTCAAGATAATTATTTGATGCAATTTGTAAGAGAATTTACCAAAGCAAATCAAGGAAAAGCTTTTTATACAGGAATTAAAGGCTTAGGAGAAATGATTTTTGAAGATTATGAAACAAATAGAAAAAAAAGAATTAAAGGTTAATATGAATATAACATCTATACAAACACTAGGAGCATTACAAGAATCTGGATATCAATCGAAATCTATTAAAGATGAATTGAGAGATAATTTAATCGCTAAAATTAAAAATAAAGAAACAGTATTTACAGGTGTTCATGGGTATGAAAATACCGTAATACCAGAATTAGAAAGAGCAATTTTATCTAGACATAATATCAATCTTTTGGGATTACGTGGTCAAGCTAAAACACGTTTAGCTAGGTTGATGGTGAATTTATTAGACGAATATATTCCAGTAGTAGAGGGTTCGGAAATTAATGATGACCCTTTAAATCCGATATCGCGATTTGCAGTAGAATTAATTAAGCATAAAAAAGATGAAACACCTATTATCTGGTTACATAGAAGTGATCGTTTTGCAGAAAAATTAGCGACACCAGATGTTACTGTTGCAGACATTATTGGTGATCTAGATCCAATAAAGGCAGCTAATTTAAAGTTGAGTTATGCAGACGATCGTGTGATTCATTATGGAATGATTCCTAGAGCTAATCGATGTATTTTTGTAATTAATGAATTACCAGATTTGCAAGCCAGAATTCAAGTAGCATTGTTCAATATTCTACAAGAAGGAGATATCCAAATAAGAGGTTTTAAATTGAGATTACCTTTAGATATGCAATTTATTTTCACTGCCAATCCAGAAGATTATACAAATAGAGGAAGTATTGTAACCCCTTTAAAAGATAGAATAGGTTCACAAATATTAACACATTATCCTGAAACCATTGAGGTGGCTAAAACAATTACTTCTCAAGAAGCAGCTTTTGATGGAAGACAAT